>ERZ772979.396-NODE-396-length-31133-cov-67.443433_pt1 | contig 31133 bp, 18 predicted proteins | sample MGYA00511130_ERZ772979 | MGnify/ENA primary metagenome ERZ772979 (study PRJEB29015, sample SAMEA2738103) | human oral metagenome | biome: human oral; feature: human-associated habitat; material: saliva | place: China | collected 2186 ... | reverse complement strand
ATGGCCCCTACCCCCACGAAAACCGAGAAATCACCCTCACCACCACCTGGAGCGGGACGGCCACCAATCCTTTCACGGGGGAGACCCAGACGATTAACGGCCTGGTCACCACCACCGAAACAACGGGCGAGTTTCCGTTGTCTCACCTGGTTATCAACAACACCGACACCTGGGAAGAAAAACAAGGCCACTAACGGATAATTCCTGACGCACCCCGGTTCCGTCGACTTGTCTCAACGCTCGGCATCCGCAATCACGACGCCGAGAGCCAACCTACAACGAGGCAAGGTCAGAAAGGCAACAACGATCCCGATAGGTTGTGAGCGTCCGGATCATCACCTCCTATCCTGATCGTCATTTCCTAACCAGACGTGGCGCCCAACGACCTACCCCTCCGGGCGAGCCTCCACAGCGACAAGTATTCCGGCCCAACAGTTCGCGTTATGGGACAAAGAGTGTTAGTCGGGGCTCGGTCCCAGTCGCCGTCGAGGGATGGGTCGTCGGGCTAGCGCGCTCGCGTCGCAGCGCCTCAGACGGGATGCGCCCCATCGGGAGGATTGCACCTGAACGGGAGTATTCAACCCGTTAGGGAGCATTGCACATGATCAGTTGGGGTTGAATCTTCCCGATCAGGTGTGACACCTCATCGGCAACAAGCCTCGCCTGGGAGCTGGCCGCCCGTCGTCCCTTGTCATTGCCGGCGACTCCCCACCGGTGTTTATCGGCGCCCGCCGGGCAGTCCTGCACCAGTGAGGGATCATGACGCCAGTGAGGGAGCATGACACCAGGGGTAAAGGTGGGGGTTTTGCAGCATTAGAAGCCTCCCGTCGGCGTGTCGCCGGCGTGTCGCGCCTCTAATGGTGCAATTCCCCCCGTTTGGTGGCGATGTCATCGGCAGGCACGTCACGCACGGGTCCCCGTGAAGCGCAACTCCCCCCATTTGATGGCGCAGTCATCGGCAAGCAAGTCACGCACGGGTCCCCGTGTAGCGCAACTCCCCCCATTTGATGGCGGTGAGGCCGCGGTTCGGGGCAGTGAGGTCACGGTTCGGGGTAGTGAGGTCACGCCTCGGGGCGGCGCCGCCCACAGTGCAAACCACCTCGATAGCAAACGCCGACAACGGGGTGTCGTGGGCGAGATGACCTGCGTTGTGGACGCAACGGCGCCACCTGGTGCGTCGCTCGCACGCGAACCGCCGACAATGCGCGTTAACCCCGTGACACGCACGCCAACCCCAAGATATGCGCCTGGGCGGCGCCGCCGCGCATGCCATCAGACCCCCACGCGGATTAGAGGGCCCACGCGCGAATCAGCGGACCCACGCGCGGATCGGGGGCCCGCGCCCGTAATAGCGGGCCCACGCGCGAATCAGTGGATCCACGCGCGAATGAGCGGGTCCACGTGCGCGGCGAGGAACGCAGGCAGCTCGCGCGCTTGGAGCAGTTTCGCATGCAATTCGATTGAATGAATTTTCAACAGTGTCCGCAAACGTTACAATTCCAACGATACGGTTGCGCGGTGCGACACGGTGTCGGGGGAATTGCATGCGACATTCGTGGGATAGCTCGCCGGGCGGGAGTCATGCGCTGCAACCCATAGCACCGCCGGTAGCGCAGCCAGCGACGTGCCAGCGGCATGGCACGGTGAATACCGTCGCCGCAAACGACCTGCCCAAGCCCCACCGAGACAGATCAAGGAGCCACGCACAGACTCACGATAAAACAAGCACCCACAAGCGGTGCAGCGTCTCGCCCACCCAGGGACAACGTACAGGCTCGCAATGAAACAACCACCTCCAACACCGACTTTCCCACACCAACAAACCAAAAAGTCGCCACAAACCAACACGTTTTGTCCTTTAACCCGGGCTTGGAGGCGACGCGGCGAGCGACGCTCGCGGCGCGTGCGACGAGCGGGCGGGAAGGCCCCGCGCCCCGGAGCGGCGCGATCTCAACGTAAACGGGTCCCGCGCCCCGGAGCTGCGCGAGCGACGAGCGGGCGGGAAGACCCGGCGCCCCGGAGCGGCGCGCCACGACGCAAACGGGGGCCGCGCACCATCGGTGCGCGGCCCCCGCCTTCGAGCTCGACCACAATCCGCTGGGAGGTCGGACTTGGCCAGGCACCTCCATGGTAGCCCGAAAACCCCTCAATAGTCTGAGGAGATCATTCAGCCCACAGGAAACACCCCGTCAGCTACGGGCGCGGGCGACGAGTTCGTCGAGCCGGGCCCCTCAGCTACGGGAGGAGCCTCCCCTCAGCGTCGAACGAGTAGCGCGTGCCGTCGATCCACCGGCTGCCCGTCACCATCGCCCCAGAAGACGACAGGTAGAACCAGGAGCCGCCATCACGCAGCCACCCAGTGGCCATCGCGCCATCAGGAGACAGGTAGTACCAGGAGGAACCCACCCGCACCCACCCCGTGGCCATCGCACCGTCAGCAGACAGGTAGTACCAGGAGGACCCATCCCTCACCCAGCCGGTGCGCATCGCGCCGGACGACGACAGGTAGTACCAGGTGTCGCGCACCTTCGTCCACCCGCTCGCCATCGCTCCGCTCAAAGGATCCAGGTAGTACCACGAGCCGGCCACGTGGACCCACCCGGAGGCCTGACCGCCAGACGGCCCATAGTAGAACCAGCGGCCACCCTCGTACACCCATCCGGTCACCATGTACCCGTGAGCATCAAAACGATAGATCGCCCCGTCAATGCGCAGCTGCGTGGACGTCGGATACGTCCCATTGTCGTAGCGCCACCACCAGCCGAGCACGCCGGACACCCAGCGCCCAGCCCCGGCCTCGTCGGGCCCCACGTGATCGGAGCTCACCGTGAATGGCACCTGCACGGTCGCATCGTCGTCGGCCCGCGGGTCAAAGTTGCGGCCGAACGCCTCGACCGTAACCGTCGTGGCGCCCGCGAAACGCCCCACACCCTGCGGGTGCGACACGTCCACGCCGTCAGCCTGCAGCGTCAGCCCGGGACCGGAGAACTCCCCACTCCCCTGCCCCGCCGCGATCTCACGATCACCCAGCAGCAGGCGCGCGCTCGTCACGGGACCGGAAACACTGACCCGCACCGAGACGCGACCCGCGACGGATTCACCCGCCAAGGGCATCCACGTAGACCCATCCGTCGAGTACTCGACCGTGCCGATCACCGGCGTCGCCTGATCCTTCAGCACCGCGTCCAGCGCGTTAGGCAAGCCGGCGCCCCGGTACTCGCGGCCCTCGACGGGCGCTGCCAGGCGCGACCAGTTCTCGGGCGCGGACGCCTGCTTCTTCGCCAAGGCAACAATTTCCGAAGCGTTCATCTCCGGATGCACCTGACGCAGCGTCGCAATCACGGCCGCCGCCAGAGGCGCCGCCTGCGACGTGCCATACAGGTTCCCGTAGGCCTTGCCGTACCAACTCGTCAGCGGCGCATAGATCTTCGCGCCGGGAGCCGCGAAATCAATCGTCGAGGCACCCCAGTTCGACCAGGACGTCGGCTCCAACACGCCGGTGGCCGGGTCTGCGCCGTCGGGCAGCTGCAACGCCGACACCGCGAGGGTACCGCGCATCATCGACGGCAAGTACACGCCGCCCTTCACGTCCCGCTCGTAAGCGCCCCACGTGTCCCCCGGCGACGAATCGTCGGTCGCGGGCGGGTTATCCAAGTCCGTCGTCCAGTTGCCGGCAGCCACCACGTTAATGACGTCCTTCGACGTCGAATAGTCGACCGCACGCTGGACAGCCTCCAGGCCGGCCGCCTGCTCCGGGTCGCCCGGCATCCAGTACTTCCACGGGTTCACGTAGTACGAGCCATTCGTCACCGAGATACCGTGCTCTGCGGCCCACACGAAGCCGCACACGATGTACTCGGGGTAGAAGTAGCCGCCGTTGCGCGACGCCACGTTGATCGCGGCGATTGTCAGCGTCGGATTCACACCATCAACGCCCACGCCGTCATGCTTCGCGGCAATCGACCCGGCCACGTGCGTCCCGTGGGTCGCGTCGTCCCAGCGCCACGCCGCCGGATCCTGGTTCGGGATGCCGTTCACGTTACAAGCCACCGACTTCGAATGGTCCACCTGGCCCGCCAAGTCGGGAACAGTGTCGTCAATGGACTGGTCCATGACGCCCACGGTCACGGGGGCACGCATGACGTCCACGCCCTGGGCTTCGAGCGCGCGCAGCGCCTGGAGGTGCCACCCGTTGGAGGTCTGCGGGTCGGGTGTCACCCCGGCCTCGTCGCCTCCCTGCGCGCCGCCATCCTGCACACCGCCTCCCTGCGCGCCGTCAGCCTTCGGGGAGGCCGCGAGCGCCGCGTTCGCGCGCGCGAGGGTCGTGTAGTCGACGGGGACCACGGCCTCGTTACCGCCGACGGGGGCCTGGCGGGTCGGGCCGATCGAGTCGTAGCTGATGCCCTCCTTGATGAGCGCCGCGCCCAGGTCGGGTGAGAACGAGGGCGAGGCGGACTGCACGAAGAACGTCCCGAACTGCGGGTAGCGTGCCAGGACCAGGCCTCCCAGGAACGAGGCCTGGGCTGCGGCCCGCTCGAAGGTGGCCTTATCAGCGCCCTTGGGCAGGTTCACCGCGTAGTTGGCGGGCAGCTGCTCGGCGGCTCGCGCGGGGGCGGTGATTCCGGCGGTCGGTGTTGCGGGGGCGGGCACCGTGTTGTCTGCAGGATCGGGCGCGGGCTGGGGGACCACGGCGGGGTCGCGCGACACCGTGAAGGTGGCCTCGCGGCCCGTGTCGTCGTCGGCCTGGCGGTCGAAGTTAATGCCTGTGGCGCGCACCTGCACGCGCGCGGTGACCGAGTCGGCGCCCTCGGGGAGGAGGGAGCTCAGGTCCACGTTCTCCGCGGACACGCCCAGCTCGTCGTCCCCGTACTTGCCTGACCCGTCGCGGTCGACGCCGGTCAGGCCGGCGACGTCCATGTGCAGGTGGCTGATCGGCGAGGCCGCGGACGCGTAGAAGGTGACGGGGCCGGCGGGCAGGACGGCGCCGTCAAGGTTCTTCCACTCCCCCTTGCCGACGCGGTATTCGAGGGTCGTCACGGTCGGGCGCAGCTGGTCGCGGCGCATCGTGGTCAGCGCGTTGATGAAGCCGTGGCCGCGGTACTCCTTGCCGTCGGTGGGAGCGTCCAGGCGCGTGTAGTCGATGGCGGCCTGCTTGCGCATGAGATCAACGATCTGGGCGCCCGTGAACGCCGGGTGCGTGGCCTTGATGAGCGCGGCGATGCCCGTGATGTGGGGGGTGGCCATCGAGGTTCCGCTCGTCTTGGCGTAGCCGCTCGCGTACTGGCTGGTGGGCACGGTGGAGTAGATGCCTTCGCCGGGGGCGGCGAAGTCAATGGTCGTGCCGTAGTTGGAGAAGTCCGCTCGCGCGAGCGTCGTCCACTCGGGCTTCGTCTCCTCGTTGACGCGCTTGAGGGCGCTCACCTGGCTGACGCCCGCGACCTGTCCGGGGACGCGGATGGAGCCCGCGACGGGCCGGTCCTTGATGGGCGTGTCCACGTCCGTCGGGGAGGCCGAATCGGTCGTCGGGTTGTCGTTGTCGGCGCCCTCGTTACCGGCCGAGGCGATGACGGCCAGTCCGCTGCCCTGCGCGTAGGCGATGGAACGCGACGCCGCCTCCAGGCCCGCGGCCTGCTCCGGGTCGGTCGGGCTCCAGTACATCCACGGGTCCATCGAGTAGGAGTTGTTGACAATGTCGACCCCGTGGCTGGCCGCCCACATGAACCCACAGGTCACGTATTCCGGGTACATGAGTTGCTCGGAGTTGGCGGCCTTGATCGACACGAGGGTCGCCTGGGGCGCGATGCCGTCGATGCCAATGCTGTTGTGGTTGGCGGCGATAATGCCCGCGACGTGCGTGCCGTGGAAGTAGTCGTCGCGCCACGAACCGTAACCCTGGGAGGCGATGCCGTTGGCCGCGCAGGACACGGAGCGCGTCTGGTCGACGCGCCCGGCCAGGTCGGGGTGCATGTCGTAGATGCCCGTGTCGATGACGCCAACCGTGACGGGGGCGTGCGCGACGGGCACGGCGCCCGCCTCGCGCGCGCTCATCGCGGCGGCGCCCCAGTTCGAGATGTCCTCCGCACCCTCAGCCTCGGTGGCGTCATGGTCGCGCACGCTGTTCGTGCCGCCCGCAGGGGCCCCCGACTGCGGCCCGCTCTGCGCGCCTCCCTGCCCCGACTGCGGGGAGGTCGGCTCCGGCGCCGGCTTGTCACCGGGGGTATTCGCCGCGGCTCGCTCGCCCTCGGGCACGGGGGCGACGCGGGTCGGTCCGACCGAGTGCACCTTGATCCCGGCGCCGGCCAGGGCCTCGGCGATGTCGGGCGCGAACGAGGCCGACTCGCTCTGGGCGAAGAAGGTACCGATCTGCGGGTAGGAGGCCAGGGCGACGCCGTGGGCGCTCGGGACGAGGGCGAGGGCCCTCTCCAGCTCGGCGGGGCTGGCCCCCGGGCTCAGGTTAATCGCGTAGTTCATCAAGCCCGCGCTACTTCGGGCGGGGGCTATCAGCGACGTGGGGTCATCGGCTCTGGCGGGTGGAGCGGTCGCGGTGGCCACGCCCATCGAGAGGGCGAGGACTCCGACGAGCCCGATGCGTGCAGCGTTGCGGCGCATGGTTCCTCATTTCAGTTGCTACAGTCACGCGCACGACACCGTGCGCGCATAAGAACCATCATCCTCGAGTTTGACATGTCCGACAATTCATAACGACTAACGTCGGGCAACACCCGGGCAAATCAGGGCTTGACAGGGGGCCGCGCTCACGCGCAGCCCCCTGTCAGTATCGATGACGCCTCGGCGCGCCCCAACCCGGTACGCCGAGGCTGCGACTACGAGTGCAAACGACCGGACGGATCAAAGAAGTAGACAACGCCGTCGATCGTACGTTCGCCCGTCACCATGACGCCAGTCTCATCCAGGTAGTACCAGGACGAAGCATCCCTCACCCAGCCGGTAGCCATCGCGCCCGAGAGCTGCAGGTAGTACCAGGACGATCCTTCCTTCAGCCAGCCGGTCACCATCGCGCCGGTCGCGGGGTCCAGGTAATACCAGGTGCCGCCCACGCTCACCCAGCCCGATGCCTGGGCACCGGACACTCCGTAGTAGAACCAGTGACCATTCTCGCTGGCCCAGCCGGTCACCATGTAGCCGCGCGCGTCGAAGCGGTACAGCTCGCCGCCAATACGCATCGACGTCGACGCCGGGTAGGTGCCGTCGGCATTGCGCCACCACCAGCCCAGCGCATCCGAGATCCACTGACCGGCCACGGCCTCGTGCGTATCCTCGCTCGCCGGAGCAACCGTGAAAAGGGCCGACGTGGTCACGTCGTCGTCGGCGCGCGGATCCGGGTTGCGGCCCGAGGCCTCGACCCGAACAGCCTGCTGCCCCGACAGAGCCGAGACGTCCACGTCGTCCGCCCGCAGCGTCACGACGTCGCCCGTCAGCTCTCCCATGCCCGTGGCGGTGGCGACCACGGCACCGCCCACCAGCACTCGCGCCGAGGTCACGGGCCCGCCCACCGTCACGCGCACCGAGACGGAACCGGAGAGCTCCTGTCCGTCCAGCGGCGCCCACGCCGTCCCATCGGTCGAGTACTCGATCTGGCCGATCTGGGGCCTGGGCTGGTCTTTCAGGACAGCGTCGAGAGCATCCAGGAAGCCACTGCCGCGGTACTCCTTGCCATCCCAGGGCGCGTTAAGTTCGCCGTAGTTGCGCGCTGCCTGCTTCTTCATGAGGTCAATGACCTGCGCGCCCGTGTACTCGGGGTGCACCGACTTGATGAGCGCGGCGACACCCGACACGTGCGGCGTCGCCATGGACGTGCCGTCGGCGACCGCGTAACCACTCAGGTAGAACAGCAGCGGCGCGGTCGAATAAATCTGGTCGCCGGGCGCCGCGAAGTCAATCGTCGTGCCGTAGTTAGAAAAATCGGCGCGAGCCAGAGACAGGCCGGGGGCAACGTTGTAGGCCTGGGCGAGGGCGCTCACCTGCGCGACGCCGTCGATCATGGAGGGCACGCGGATCCCGCCCTGAACATCACGGCCCTTCGTCGGAGCAGGCGCGTCGGTCGGCGAGCCGTCGTCGATCGTCGGGTTATCAATGTTGACGCCCTCGTTACCTGCGGCAGCGATGACGGCCAGACCCTTGCCCTGCGCGTACTTAATCGAACGGGTCGCCGCCTCCAGGCCTGCAGCCTGCTCCGGGTCCGTCGGGCTCCAGTAGACCCACGGGTCCATCGAGTAGGAGTTGTTGACGATGTCCACCCCGTGATCGGCCGCCCACATGAACGCGCATGTCACGTACTCGGGATAGATGAGTCGATTGTCGTTCGTGGCCTGGATCGCCACGATGCGCGCCTGGGGTGCGATGCCGTCAATGCCGATGTCGTTGTGGTTGGCGGCGATGATGCCCGCGACGTGCGTGCCGTGGTAGAACTCGTCGCGCCAGCCGTACAAGTCCTGCGTGGCGACGCCGTTCACCGAGCACTTCACGGAACGCTGCGTGTCCACGCGGCCTTCCAGGTCGGGGTGCGTGTCCTCGACGCCCGAGTCCACGACGGCGACGGTCACGGGGGCGCGCTCCACGGCAACCGCCCCTGCCTCGCGGGCGTGCATAGCCTCGGCGCCCCAGTTGAAGACTTGTTCGCTGGTCGTGGAGGCCGCGTTGTTGCCCGTCTCGTCGCGCGTGGCAGCCAGGCCCCCTGACTGAGCGTCATCAGCCGCCCGGTCACCGGCTGCCGGGGTCTCAGCGTTCTCGTCGGCGGGTTCTTCACCGGTGGGAAGGGTGAGGCGCTCGTAATAGAGGACTTCCTGGGTGCGGGTCGGCCCGATCGAGTGGACGGGGATACCCGCGTCCCTCAGGGTGGCGGCCAGGTCGGGCGCAAATGAAGGCGTGGCGCTTTGCGCAAAGAAGGTTCCGATCTGCGGGTACGAGGCCAGGGCGGCGCCCTTGACCGACGGGACCAGAGCGATGGCGCGCTCCACGTCGGCTGAGCTGGTGCCCGGGGCCAGGTTGATCGCGTAGTTCATCTGATCATCGTTGGCGCGGGTGGACGAGATCAGGGGGCTGTTGTCGTCAGCGTGTGCGGGCGGAACCACCACCGTCGTCACACCCATCGACAGGGCGAGCGCGGCGACGACTCCAATGCGGGCAGCAGTGCGGCGCATTGTTCCTCGACTTTCGATTGTCATTGTCAGGATTTCGGCTGCATGTACAGCTGCGCCCATCATCCTAGAGTTTGTCAGTAACAACAAACTGTAGGCTTACCTTATTTGCTATTTGCGCAGCATTTCCGACAGGCCCCCACCGATTGCAAGTTCCCACCTCCAACACAAAGTCGCACGTAATTTAACTTGGTCAGCATTCGAGCGCCCCCACAAACGTTGCAATTTCAACGAGCCAATTTCAAACTCTGAAATAGTCGGGGAGGAATTACGTGCGACATTACTGGGGAAAGGTCGCGGCGATACCAGGACTGCTCCGAACGACCCTCTCACGACCAACGACCCGAACGACCTCCCATTCCTCGGACTGTGATGTCGATGTCCAAGAAACGGGAGGCAGTTCACAATGCAAGCGAGACGGGGAGCGCGCTCCCCGTCTCGCTGATCTGCTTACTCCAGGCCCGCGTCCAGGGCCAGCAGGTGATCGACCGTCTGCGGGCGGATAAACCAGCGGGCAGTGCCGTTCTCGACGGCGAGTACGCCAGGCTTCGTGACCATGTTGTAGTTCGACGCCATCGAATAGCCGTACGCACCGACGGCCGGCACAGCCAGCAGGTCACCACCCGTAATGTCAGCGGGAAGGTCAATGTCACGGATGATGATGTCTCCGCTCTCACAGTGCTTACCGACAACGCGGCAACGCGCCAGGGACGAGGCCTGGGCCGGGTCGCGGTTCGCGAGCGTCGCCGTGTAGACCGCGTCGTAGAGAACGGGACGGATATTATCCGACATGCCGCCGTCGATGGCCACGTAACGGCGCACTCCCCCGCTTTCCAGGGAGACGTCCTTGACGACGCCGACCCTGTAGAGCATGACCATCGACGGACCGGCGATCGAGCGACCGGGCTCGACAGACACGTGCGGGACCGGCAACCCGTGGTGGGCGCAGCGCTCACGCACGACCCCGGCCAGGGCGCGAGCCACCTCGACCGGAGAGGTCGGGACCGGATCCTGCCCCGTGTAGGCGATGCCGACACCGCCACCCAAGTCAATGGCGGGCACATCCACGCCCAGCTCGCCGCGCACAACCGCCGCGAAGTCGACGACGATGCGGGCGGCCTCAGCAAAGGCCTCGGTCCCAAAAATCTGGGAGCCGATGTGACTGTGCAGCCCGCGGAAATCCAAGTGCGGCGCGTCCCTGATGGCTGCCACGGCCTGATACGCCTGGCCGGTGGCCAGGGACAGGCCGAACTTCTGGTCCTCGTGGGCGGTCGCGATGTATTCGTTGCCGCCCGCGTGGATGCCGGATTTCAGGCGCACCATGACGGGTGCACTCACGCCAAGGGAGGCAGCGATGCGCTCGACCTGGAGGACCTCGTCCATCGAGTCGATGAAGATGCGGTGGATGCCGACCTCGAGGGCGAGGCGGATTTCCGCGTCGGACTTGTTGTTACCGTGCAGGCCAATCCGCGAAGGATCCACCCCGGCGCGCAGGGCGAGGCTCAGTTCGCCGAGCGAGGCGGTGTCGATACCCAGGCCCTCGGCCGCGACCAGGCGCGCCACGTCGGCGCTCAGGAATGCCTTGCCAGCATAGAAGACGTCGCCGCCGCTCAATCCGTATCCGTCCCAGAACTCCTCGGCCATCGCCGATGCCCACACGCGGGCGCGACCGCGCATAGCCTCGACGTCAAGCACGAAGGTGGGGGTGCCGAACTCGTCGGCGACGCTGGTCAGGTCGACGCCACCCACGCGCAGCACGCCACCCTCCCGCGCCGCGCTCCACGGCCACAGGTCGGGGCGCTCATCGGGGGTCGGGCACGTCAGGGTAACCGCATCGCTCACCGGGTCACATCCTCTCCGGCGCGCCCACACCGAGCAGGCCGAGGCCGGTGCGCAGCACCTGAGTGACCGCGTCATTGAGCCAGAGGCGCGCGACGTGGCCGGACTCGACCGGATCGTCGCCGCGAGGCGTCACACGACACTGGCCGTACCAAGCATGATAGGTCGCGGCCAAGGACTCCAAGTAGCGGGCGATGCGGTGCGGCTCGCGCAGCTCCGTGGCCTGTGCGACCTGGGCGGGGAACTGGGCGAGGGCGGCCAGCAGGGCCTCGTCAGCCTCGGTGTCCAGGACAGCCGGGTCAAAGCCAGCATCGCGGGTAACGCCGTGCGCCGCCGCGTTGCGGGCAACGTTACAAGTGCGCACGTGAGCGTACTGCACGTAGTAGACCGGGTTGTCGTTGGAGTGGCTCGAAAGCAGGTCCAGATCGATGTCAACCTGCGTGTCCATGGAGACACGCACGAGGGCGTAGCGCGCGGCATCCACGCCCACGGCATCAACGAGGTCATCCAGAGTGACAATGGTTCCGGCGCGCTTCGACATACGCACAGGCTCGCCGTCCTTGACCAGGTTGACCAGCTGCCCGATCAGGATCTGTAGATTTTCGCCCGGCTTGTCGCCGAAGGCCGCGCACATGGCCATCATGCGACCAATGTAGCCATGGTGGTCGGCGCCAAGCAGGTAGATGGCCGCATCCGCGCCGCGCTCACGCTTGTTCAGGTAGTAGGCGACATCGCCCGCGAAGTAGGCCGCCTGGCCATCCGACTTGATGAGAACACGGTCTTTGTCGTCGCCGTAGGTCGTCGTGCGCAGCCACACCGCGCCGCCCTCGTCGAAAACCTCGCCGCGCTCGCGCAGGCGCTCGATCGCGTCAGCCACCGCACCGGAGCTGTGCAGCGAGTCCTCGTGGAAGAACACATCGAAGTCCGCGCGGAAGGAGTGCAGGCGCTCCTTAATCTCCGCGAACATGAGCTCGACACCACGGGAACGGAACACCTCGACGGCTTCGGCCTCAGGCAGCGTCACAGGGTCAGGTTCACCGGCGGCGTTCGCGTCGGCACGGACCTGCTCAGCAATGTCCGCGATGTACTGACCGCCGTAGCCGTCCTCAGGAACCTCACGTCCCGTCGCGCGAGCGTACAAGGATTGGGAGAAACGGTCGATCTGGGAACCATGATCGTTGAAATAGTACTCGCGGGTCACCGCGGCACCGCAGGCTGCCATGAGTCGCGAGAGCGAATCGCCGACAGCTGCCCAGCGGGCGCCACCCAGGTGCACGGGGCCAGTCGGGTTTGCCGACACGTACTCGAGATTGATAGAGCGACCCGCCAAAGTCGCGTTACGACCGTACTGCGCACCGGCCTCGACAATGGTACGAGCAAGCTCACCGGCGGCACCCGCACCCAGACGAATGTTGATGAAGCCAGGACCCGCGACCTCAACGGAATCGATGCCGGCGGCGGCGGCGAGATCGTCAGCGAGGATCTGTGCGAACTCGCGCGGCGCCATACCCGCCTTCTTGCCGAGCTGCATGGCAACATTCGTCGCCCAGTCGCCGTGCTCACGCACGCGCGGGCGCTCGACCGTCACAGGGTCAGGCACCAGAGCGGGGTCAATCGAGATGCGCCCGGCGGCCGCAGCGTCCAGCAGCGTCGAGCGGATAAGGGAGGCAAGTTCTTCAGGAGTCACCCCATTAGCCTACGGGGTTTTGGCTCGTCACCGCGAATGAATGCGCGGCGCGGGGATGAAAACCTGGCCACACGAGAGCCATCACGCGCGTCTTTCGTCCCGCGTCTACACGAAAGTCGAGGGTAAGATTTCGGGTAGCCGAACAATCCTGACTGCGCAGGGAGGAACACCGTGAGCACACCAGCCACCGAGCACCACCACAAGCTCATCCCTCTCCTCGGTCCCGCCTTCGTCGCTGCCGTCGCCTACGTTGATCCCGGCAACGTCGCCGCCAACATCACGGCGGGCGCACGCTACGGGTACCTCCTCGTGTGGGTCCTCCTCGCCTCGAATATCTTCGCGATGGTCGTCCAGTACCTCTCCGCGAAGCTCGGCCTCGTCACCGGCAAGTCCCTGCCCACCCTGCTCGGCGACCGCATGTCCAAACCCGGTCGCATCGCCTTTTGGATCCAAGCAGAGATCGTCGCCGCGGCGACCGACCTGGCCGAGGTCATCGGCGGCGCCCTCGCACTCCACTTACTCTTCGGACTGCCACTCCTGTGGGGCGGCATCATCATCGGCGCCATCTCCATGGCTCTTCTCGTCGTCCAAGGCGAGGGTAAGCAGCGCCAGTTCGAAACAATCATCGTCGCCCTGCTGGTTGTCATCACGCTCGGTTTCCTCGCGGGCCTGTTTGTCGCCCCGCCCAGCGCGTCAGGAGTCCTCGGCGGGTTCCTCCCCCGCTTCCAGGGCACGGACTCGGTACTGGTCGCAGCCTCCATGCTGGGCGCAACCGTCATGCCACACGCCGTCTACCTGCATTCCTCACTGGTCAACGACCACGAAACAGACGACCTGGGACCCTCCACCGCCGACTCGCGTCACTCCTCAGGCCACCTGTCGCGCCTGCTGCGCGCAACCCGCATCGACATCTACTGGGCGCTCAGCATCGCGGGCCTGGTCAACATCGGCCTCCTTCTCCTGGCGGCAGCGGCCCTCGCAGGACAACAGGGCACTGACACGATCGAGGGTGCGCACGCCGCGATCTCCTCCACTCTCGGCCCCGTCGTAGGCACTGTCTTCGCAGTAGGCCTGCTCGCGTCTGGCCTGGCCTCCACGTCAGTGGGAGCCTACGCAGGCTCCGAGATCATGAACGGCCTGCTCCACGTCCGCGTCCCGATCCTGGTGCGCCGCCTCGTGTCGCTGATTCCCGCTCTCATTATCCTTGGCGCAGGAGCGGAACCCACGTGGGCGCTCGTCGTCTCACAGGTCGCCCTGTCCTTCGGCATCCCCTTTGCGATCATCCCGCTCATACGACTCACAGCATCACGCGACGTCATGGGCGACTATGCAAACAACCGCGTCCTACGCGCGTCAGGCTTCCTGATCGCAGCCGTCATCGTCGCACTCAACCTGTTCCTGGTCTACCTGACGCTCACGGGCCAAGACTAAGCCACGAGGCCGGGGCCGGGAAGTGGGGCCGACGGACCACCGGCCCCGTCTCGCGAAAAGATCACTCAGGCGCGCACGGAACGCTCGTAAGCGGCCATCAGGTCGATGCGACGCTGATGACGCTTATCGCCGCTGAAGGGAGTCTCGAGGAAAGTAACGATGAGAGCCAAAACCTCTTCCTCGCTGTGCTGACGAGCACCGACCGCCATCATGTTTGCGTCGTTATGCTCACGAGCTAGACGAGCGGTAGCATCCGACCACACGAGGGCGGCACGCACACCTTCCACACAATTCGCAGCCATCTGTTCACCGTTACCCGATCCGCCAATAACGACGCCGAGGCTACCGGGTTCATCCACAACGGCCTGCGCTGCCTCAATGCAGAACGGCGGGTAGTCGTCGAGGGCGTCGTACACGTGTGCGCCGTGGTCGACGACGTCATAGCCTTTCTCACGCAGATCAGCGACGATCTTTTCCTTGAGCTCAAAACCGGCGTGATCAGTGGCAATATGGACGCGCATGGAATCCTCCTGAGGGGTTCTCGAACAAGGAACGCCCACTAGTATGGCACACCTCACCGTCACGCGCGGGCGTTTGAAGCCTGCTAAACTGGCGGGGCTGCCCCGATAGCTCAGCGGATAGAGCGCTTGCCTCCGGTGCAAGAGGTCGCAGGTTCGAGTCCTGTTCGGGGCGCCACGCGTACCCAGGCCAGCACGCCACCGCCCGCTGACACCTCCCAGCGCCGCGCCCCGCCACACGCTCGCGCAGACGCGGCATCAGGACCGCCGCTATTCACACGACCACCGCGCGCCCGCACCCGTGCACCTGCCCGCCCCGGCCTCGTCGATGAGGCGACCCCCACCTCGGACAGCGCCCCCGCCACCACCCTCACCACCTAAAATAAAGAGCGTCTCTATCGTCTACCAAGGAATGGCCAATGACCTACCCGTGGTGGAGTCTGCTCCCCTTCGTCGCGATGCTCGCGTGCATCGCCCTGCTGCCCATCATCCCGAAGACCTCGCACTGGTGGGAAAAGGAATGCTCCCAGCTCTCCGTCGCGCTCGCTCTCGGCGTGCCGACGACGGTCTGGATGTTCATGAGGGCGGGCACCGGCCCGCTCATCGCCACGGGCGTGGAGTACGTGCAGTTCATTGCGCTGCTCTTCGCGCTGTTCGTGGTCTCCGGCGGCATTCACCTGGCCGGCGACATTCAGGCGACCCCGCGCAATAACACGATCTTCCTGGCGATCGGCGGCCTGCTGGCCTCGTTTATCGGCACGACGGGCGCGGCCATGCTGCTGATCCGCCCGCTCCTGGAGACGAACAAGGAACGTCAGCACCGCGTGCACACGGTCCTGTTCACGATCTTCATCGTCGCGAACTGTGGCGGCATACTGACTCCGCTCGGCGACCCGCCGCTCTTCCTCGGCTACCTGCACGGTGTTCCTTTCACGTGGACGCTCACACTGTGGAAGGAGTGGCTGTTCACCCTGGGGCTGCTGCTCCTCACCTACTACTCGATCGACCGCGTACGTTACGCGTCCGAGGACACGGCCTCCATCGAGTCCGACGACCGTGACGTGCAGCCCCTGCGCCTGCACGGAAAGATCAACCTGTTGTTCTTCGCGATCATCATCCTCTCCGTCGCTTTCGCCCCTTCCTGGGATGGCGAGGCGCTGGCCGAGGGTCACTTCGACTCGTGGGTCGACCTGGTGCCCTGGCGCGAGGTCATCATGTTCACGGTCGCGGGCCTGTCCTACAAGCTCTCGGACAAGAAGGTGCGCTTCGAGGAGAACGCGTTCACGTGGGGCCCGATCATGGAGGTTGCGACCCTATTCATTGGCATCTTCTCGACGATGGCGCCGGCGCTGCGCTACTTGGAGCAGATTGCCTCGGATCTGCCGCTGACACGCATGACGTATTTCGTCTTCACGGGCGGCCTGTCGTCCGTCCTGGATAACGCTCCGACGTACATGACGTTCTTCGAGATGGCGAAGGCTTCCGGCGGCGAGGGCACTCTGATCGCTGGTGTGCCCGAGTACTACCTGATTCCAATTTCGCTGGGCGCCGTGTTCTGTGGCGCGATCACATACATCGGCAACGGCCCGAACTTCATGGTCAAGTCGGTCGCTGAGGCGGACGGCGTACCCATGCCGTCGTTTGGCCGGTACATCGGCTACGCGTTCACGCTGCTGGTGCCGGTCCTGGCCGCCATGGCGATGATCTTCGTGGACGAGTCCTGGCTCGTTCGGGGCTTGGGCATCGCCCTGGCAGCCGGCCTGGTGTTCCTCGCGCTGGTGCGTATCCGTCGCGCGGGCCTGGACGAGGCCGTGGCTGACTTCAGCGGCAGGGCGTAATCGAGCGGGCGGTCCTGACGGATGCGTCGAGGGGGCGGGGCCGACCGGCCCCGCCCCCTCACTGCACGTGTTGCACGTCCCGCCACGATTCCTCGACTGTCGTTGCGTTCTGTCGGCGTTGTCATTTGTTCTCGTCGCCGCTGGTGTCGTCGTCTGGTGGTCCGGACGACGCATGACGTTGCTCTGTGCAGCTCGTGTTATAACCACAGGCGCACGCAATCAGATCGGCGGCAGAATCGTATGCCGAGGGGGTAGCGGGTGTTGCCGCCACCCCTAGAATCCGCCCCTCGAGCTGCTGCTCAGGGCATAGCATGTGTTGCAACCACCCCTAGAATCCGCCCCTCAGTCAGTCCTCCAATAGCCTCAGTCTCTGGGCCCCGAAACAGCGCCGGGCGCCGGAGGCGGGGTCCACAGGCCGCGCGCGTCCAGGAAGTCCCGCAGGAACGCGGGGCGATCGGTGACGATGCCGTCCACGCCGACCTCGAGGAGGCGCAGCACGTCGGCCACCGTGTTGATGGTCCACACGTGCACCGCCAAGCCCAGGGTGTGGGCGGCGGCCACGAAACGCTCATCCACGACGCGGACGGGACCCTGACGCATCGGCACCTGCGCGGCAATGGCGCCCTGGCGGGGGCCAGGAACATGCCACCACGCCGGGTTCGTCGCGCTCTTCGCGGCGCCCACGAGGCGCACCACGGCCTCGGTCCCCAGAGACGTGGCCACAGCACGATCCGGGTCGGAGGCGGCGGCATCGCGCACGACGCGCAGACGCGGCTCCGAGAAGGAGGCCACGAGCACGCGATCAGCGGCGCCATGGTCGGCCACGACGTCGAGGAGAGGCCCCTCGACGCCCGGCTCCTTCACGTCGATATTGAAGTACGCGTCCGGGAAGGCCTCCAGCACCTGCGCGAGGAGGGGCAGCTGCTCCCCCGAGTCACGATGGCGCAGCGCGGACAGCTCCCGCCACGTCATCTGCGCAATCACGCCGGTCCCGTCGTAGCAGCGGTCCACGGTCTCATCGTGGCAGATGACGACCCGCCCGTCAGCGGTCACGTGCGCGTCGGTTTCAATGTGACGCACCCCGGCCTCGTAAGCGTGAGAAAACGCGGTCATCGTGTTCTCGGGAGCCTCCTGGCCGCCACCCCGATGGGCGAAAACGATGGGTCCCTGACGCATAGTCACGGGCATCATGAGCAAGACTCCTGTCCGAGGTAAACGGCTTTGTGCGCCGTCATCCACGCCTCCGGGTCCACGGGAGTGTCCGAGGAATCATGGATTTCAAAGTGCAGGTGCGGGCCGGTGGACCAGCCATTGCTACCGACCGCACCAATGACCTGCCCAGCTGTGACAGTGTCACCGACCTTCACCTTAATTTTGTTCATGTACTGGTGCAGGTAGGCCGAATGGAAGACCGTGCCGTCCGCCAGCGTGTGCTTAATCTGCACGTAGGCGCCCGAACGCGAATTCTCTGCGACCTCCTCGACGACCCCGCCGTACACGGACGTGATCGGCGTATCCAGGGGGGCAGCCATGTCAATGCCCTCGTGCGCGAGCAGCTGCCCGGAGACAGGCGAAATACGCATCGTGAAAGGCGACGTGATCGTGTAGGTCCCCTCGGCCAGCGGCCAGTAGATCGTGTCGGCCACGACCCTCACACTACGGTTACCGTCCGCGCCGGTGCCGACCGCGCAACCGGTGATGGACACGGGCGCCTTAGTCTTGGCGCGCGAATTCGCGGTCAACGTACCGTCCAGCGCGGTGGCCTGAGGCAGAATCTGGGAGGAAGCCCAACTGCCGCCGCCCACGGACGCGCCGAAGGCGCGCGCGGGAACAGTCAGGGAGGAGTCCGATCCGACGCGCCCGGTCATCGGCACGGCGATGGTCGAAGCCGCCAACCCGACGACCAGGAGGGCACGCAGCACGTAGCCGACGGGGTGAACATGCCGTCGTTGCGTCTCCTCCGACGAGGCCGACCCACCGTCAGCGTTAAGGGTGCCTTCCCTGGGAATTGATGTGTCGAGAGGCGGGGTACCGGTGACGGTTTGTGCGCCACCAAGCGGGACGAACGGCGTCCCTTGCACGGGGGTGGGCGCATCGGCCTCGGCAACAGGGCCGTTACGATCGGGTCCTACACTCAGCGAAACGGGTGCGGTGGGACGAACAGGCGGCGGCGGAGGGGGCTGCACACCGCGGGGCTTGTCCCCGGTAATAGGGGTTCCCTCGCCGCCCTGGGAGCGCGCGGCGCGCAGCTGCGACCGCTTGGGCAGCGGGCACTCGTTCTCGCTCACGCTTTCTCCCCTTTCGCTTTCTGATCGTCCCACTCTAGCAACGCCCTCGTAGGCTGTGCCAGCCGCTGCCTCGTCAGGGCCGCTGGAGGGCGTCGCGAACTTCGCCGACGAGCAGCTCCAGGATGTCCTCCAGGAAGAGGATACCGACGACTACCCCCTCGTCGCGCACGAGCGCGCAGTGAACACCCGTGCGCTGCATGTGACGCAGCGCATCCTCGACCTGGTCGGAGGAGGAAACAGCCTCGAGGCGGCGGATACGCCACGGGGTGATGGGCTGGTCGCGTTCGCCCCCGGTCGCGTACAAAACATCCTTTAAATGAACGTAGCCGACGATGGAACCGTCGTCGCCTGCAATGGGGAAACGCGAAAAACCGGTGTGAGCTACGTGTTCCTCCACGTCGGCGGGCGTGACGTCTTCTGGCAGGACGACGAGGTCGTCGAGGGGCACCATCGCCGATCCCGCGGTCTCCTCGGAGAACTCGAGGGTGCCGCTGAGCAGCCCGAGCTCGTCGGTCAGGACGCCCTCGGCTTGGGAGGCCACGACGATGGAGGCCACTTCCTCAACCGTGTAGGTGGCGGAGATTTCCGAGCGCGGCTCGTAGCCGGCCCGGCGCACGAACCAGTTCGCGAAATGATCCATGGCATCGATGATCGGGCGCAGGACGTGGCCCAGGCGCACGAGGACAGGGGCCAAAATCAGCAGCATGCGCACGGGGGCGGCGATCGAGATGTTCTTGGGGACCATCTCACCGAAGACGACGTGGCAGAAGAGAACGATGACGAGGGCCGCCGCGAATCCGACGACGTGGCTGGTCGCCTCGAGGGCACCCAGGCGCTCAAGCGGAGACTCGACCAGATGCGCGATCGCGGGCTCGGCGACGACGCCCAGCGTCGTGGACGCGACCGTCACGCCCAGCTGGCAGATCGCCAGCATGAGCGAGACGTGGCGCAAGGCGAAAAGGGCGGCGCTGGCTCCACGCGCCCCCTCGTCGACGAGCGGCTCGACCTGCGAGCGGCGCGTCGAGGTGACGGCGAACTCGCCGGCAACGAAGAAAGCATTGACGGCCAGCAGGGCAACGGTGATGGCGAGACCAACTCCGACGCTCACAGCGACACTTCCTCGTCCTCGGCGGGCGCGGGCGTGATCGCCACCTGGGCGACGCGCCTTCCCTGCATCTGGGTGACCTCGATGCCGATGCCATCGACGCTCACACGCGAGCCGACGGAGGGGATGTCACCCAGCTCGTTCATGACGAGGCCGCCGATCGTGTCGTAGGGGCCGTCCTCGGGCAGGTTGATGTCGGTGCGGCGGGCGAGCTCGTCGGGGCGCAGCGTTCCGGGCACGAGGAACGTGCCGTCGGGACGCGGGCGAATGCCGAGGCGACGCTGATCATGCTCGTCGGAGACCTCGCCGACGATCTCTTCGACGACGTCTTCGAGGGTGACGATGCCGGACACGCCACCGTATTCGTCGACGACGACGGCCATCTGCAGGCCCTCGTCGCGCAGCTGGACCATGAGGGGGCCGATCGGCGCGGTCTCGGGAACCGAAGGCGCGTCGGTCATGAGCGACGAAGAGACGACGGGGACTTCGGCCCGACGATCGGCGGGAACACCGACAGCGCGGCGCAGCGAAACCAGGCCGAGGATGTCGTCAGAGTCGTCGCCGATGACAGGGAATCGGGAGTGCCCGGTTTCGCGGGCCAGGTCGAGCACGTCCTGGGCGCTGTCGCCCTCGCTCAGGGTGTGCAGGCGGCCCCGGTCGGTCATGACGTCGGCGGCACTGAGCGTGTTCATGCGGATCGTGTTCGTGAACAGGTCCGCTGTGGAGGTGTCGAATGTGCCTTCTTCGGCTGAGTGCTCCACGAGGGCGGCCAGCTCGGAGGCGGAGCGCGCCGACGAAATCTCTTCCTGCGGCTCGATGCCCATGCGGGCGAGCACCCAGTTCGCGGTCCCGCCCAGCACCCAGATGATGGGTCGAGCGATGATGGTGAAGACCATCTGGAAAGGAACGACGCGCGCGGCCGTGGACATCGGGTGAGCAAGAGCGAGGTTCTTAGGGACAAGCTCACCGAAGAGCATCGAGAAGACGTTGATGAACACGGCGGCCACGAATGCCGCGATGCCGGTCGCCAAGCCCCACGCCAGGCCGACTGATCCGAGCAGGTCCTCCAACAGGTCAGCCAGAGCACTCTGCGTCGTGTAGCCGAGCAGGATCGTGGTCAGCGTGATACCGACCTGCGCACCCGACAACTGAGTTGATAGAGAGCGGGTCGCGCGCAGGACCGAAGCGGCACCGCGGTCCCCCTCCTCCGCCTTCTTCTCGAGGACCGCCTGGTCGACCGCGACCAGCGAGAACTCGGCGGAGACGAAAACGAAGGTGCCGGCGGTGAGGACGATGCCGAGCAGGAGCATGAGCGCGGTCGTCATCGCGTGGCCCCCTCGACGAGGCAGGGGCGGACCCGGCGCACGCGCTGGGGCAACGGGAGAGAAAGAGCAGCAAAAGAGCCGACAGTGTCGCATTCCATGATGATTCCAGTCTAGCGGTCTGCGACCCGCATCCCCGTCTACGTGTCCACGCACACGCCGCGGTGTGCCAATACTCTCTCCATACCGGACCAAAGACCCTTGAAATTCTCACCAAGTGTCGCCCACGTCTCGTGAACACGTTCACGCGGCGGTAGAATCGCTCCGGTATGGTCGCCGCGACATAAGCCCATGCGTGCGGCGTGAGTCAAACGGAGGAAGACGTGCCCACCCACACAGTTTCCCAACCCGACCCGCAGTGGTACCTCGCAAAGATGCGGGATTTGTACAACCGCGATCCACAGCTGCTCGACCCCTCGTGGCGCGCCTACTTCGCGACAGAGTCCGCGCCCCCGCAGCTACGCGCCAAACGCCCCGCCATCCCCGAGAGTGAACCTGACACGCTCGCACACGCCACGGCCTCGTCCCCCCCGATTTCAACACCGGATACCACCCCCGAGGGACCAGACTCATCGACCCCAGCACCCCTGCGCGTCACTCCACCGACACTTGACCTTGACAGCGAAGAAGAGGACCCGCACGCCCCCCACGACGACGCGCCCGTCGTGTCCGTCACGCGTTCGGACCTGCCGCCCGCCCCGCCCGCCGCCCTCGCCGAAGCCACGAGTCCCTACACGCGCTTGCAGCACGGACGCGCCGCCTTCACTCTCTCCAAGGGAACCCCCACCCAAGACGAAATACACGTCCTGAAATCCGTCGCCCGCGCCACCGCCAAGCACATGGAAGCCTCGCTGTCCATCCCAACGGCCACCTCCCAGCGCCAAATTCCCGCCAAACTCCTCATCGAAAACCGGGCCCTCATCAACGCCCACCTGGCACGCACCGTCGGCGGCAAAATCTCTTTCACCCACCTCATCGGCTACGCGCTCGTCGAAGCCCTGTGCGAGATGCCCGACCTCAACGTGCGCTACACCCTCGAGGGCGGCAAGCCCGCCGTCGAACAGCTCGCGCACATCGGATTCGGCCTGGCCATCGACGTGGCCGACTCGCAGGGCAACCACTCCCTGAAGGTCCCCGTCATCCACGACGCCGACACCCTCACATTCTCCGAGTTCGTCGCCGCCTACCAAGACCTGGTCTCCCGCGCACGCGCCGCAACCCTGACAACCACCGACTTCCAGGGCGCCTCCGTCACCCTCACCAACCCAGGGACACTGGGCACCACAACCTCCGTGCCGCGCCTCATGGTCGGACAAGGCATCATTATCGGCGTCGGCGCCACCGACTACCCGGCTGAATTCCGAGGCGTGTCCCCCAAGCGCCTGGCATCCCTCGGCATCGGCAAAACAACGTACTTCTCCTCCACCTACGACCACCGCATCATCCAAGGCGCGGCGTCGGGCCGCCTCCTGGGCCTAGTCGACTCGAAGCTGTCGGGCCGCGACGGCTTCTACGAACGCGTCTTCACGTCCCTGCACGTACCCACGCGCCCCTACTCATGGGAAGCGGACTACGAATACGACCCCGACCGCGAAAAGGGCAAGCCCGCGCGCATCGCGGAAATCATCCACGCCTACCGCTCGCGCGGCCACCTCGCCGCCGACACGGACCCCCTGGCCTACCGCGTACGACGCCACCCCGACCTCGACATCGCGTCCTACGGCCTGAGCGTGTGGGACCTGGATCGTCCCTTCCCCACCGGCGGCTTCGGCGGGGCCGACCAGATGCTGCTGCGCGACATCCTCACCCGCCTGCACGACACCTACACGCGCACCGTCGGCATCGAATACATGCACATCCAGGATCCTGAACAGCGCGCCTGGGTCCAAGAACGCATCGAAGGTCCCTACGAGGCCCCCTCCCCCGAGGCTCAACGCCACATCCTGGGCACTCTTATCCGCGCCGAGGCGTTCGAGGAGTTCCTACAAACCAAGTTCATGGGCCAAAAGCGTTTCTCACTCGAGGGCGGCGAGTCCCTGATCCCCCTCCTTGACCATATCCTCGCCGACTCAGCGCGCGCCGGAATCCACGAGGTCGCCATCGGCATGGCTCACCGCGGCCGCCTCAACGTGCTCGCCAACATCGCCGGCAAGTCCTACGCCCAGATTTTTGACGAGTTCGAGGGCAACTACATGCCCAACTCCGTCCAGGGTTCCGGCGACGTCAAGTACCACCTGGGCACGTGGGGCGTGTACTCACTCGATGACGGCCTGGCCACAAAGGTCTACATGGGCGCTAACCCCTCGCACCTGGAAGCAGCCGACGGTGTCCTGGAAGGCATCGTGCGCGCCAAGCAGGAGGCCCTCGGTGACCCCGACCTGCCGATCATCCCGATCCTCGTCCACGGTGACGCAGCCTTCGTTGGCCAAGGCGTCGTCCAAGAGACCCTCAACCTCTCCCAACTGGAAGGATACAAGACCGGCGGAACGATTCACATCATCGTCAACAACCAGATCGGGTTCACGACCGGACCCACGCAGGGCCGCTCAACCGGGTACGCGACCGACCTGGCCAAGGGCCTGCAGATCCCGATCCTGCACGTGAACGCGGACGACCCCGAGGCCGTCATCCGCTGCGCACACCTGGCGTTCGAATACCGCAACACCTTCCACAAGGACGTCATCATCGACATGGTGTGCTATCGCAGGCGCGGACACAACGAAGGCGACGACCCGTCGATGACACAGCCCGTCATGTACTCACTCATCGACCGTATCCCCTCCACGCGAGCCGTGTACATCCGCGGCCTGGTCGGTCGCGGGCAGCTCACCGAAGACGAAGCCCGTCAGTCCATCACACAATACGAAGCAGAGCTGGGGCGGATCCTCGACGAGACGCGCGCAAGTGGAGCCTCCTCAGTGTCCGAGACCAATCCGGGTAGCCGCACGCGTGACCCCGCGCTGACCGCCGGCGTGGGCAACGCGGGTGAATCCCCCGACGAAGAATGGACCATGCCCGAGTCCCAACTGCCCGGTACCGGCATGATGATCGGCTGGACGTCCGCTGTGCCTGCCACGCAGTTGCGCCGCATCGGTCGGGCGCACACGCGTTTCCCCGACGACTTTAACCCACACCCGAAGCTGCGCCAGCTGTGCGAACGACGACTGCAGATGGCGCTGGGCAACAAGCCGATCGACTGGGGGTTCGCGGAACTCCTCGCCTTCGGGACGCTCCTCATGGAGGGAACCGGCGTGCGCCTGTCCGGCGAGGACGTGGCACGCGCGACTTTCGTCCAGCGTCACGCCGTCTTGCACGACGGCGACGACGGACGCGAGTTCACGCCGCTGCGTTTCCTCACCGAGGGCCAGGCACGCTTTGACGTATGGAACTCGCCGCTGAGCGAGTATGGTGTGCTGGCCTTCGACTACGGCTACTCGCTGGAGAGTCCCGAAACACTCACCATCTGGGAAGCACAGTTCGGCGACTTCGCAAACGGCGCGCAGACAGTCATCGACGAGTTCGTGTGCTCGGCCGAACAAAAGTGGGGCCAGCGCTCCTCGCTGGTCATGCTGCTCCCCCATGGCTACGAGGGGCAGGGTCCCGACCATTCGAGCGCGCGCATCGAACGCTACCTGCAGCTGGCAGCGCAGGACAACATGTGGATCGTCCAGCCCTCCACACCGGCGAACTACTTCCACATGCTGCGCACCCAAGCCTACAAGCGACCGCGCAAGCCGCTCATCGCCTTCACACCCAAGCAACTCCTGCGCCTGTCGGCGGCGGCCTCGTCGATCGACGAGTTTACCTCCGGCGTTTTCCAGCCCGTCATCGGCGATGCCGCACACCTCGATGCCGCGTCCGTGACGCGTGTCTTGCTGTGCTCGGGTCGCCTCTACTACGACCTGGCCAAGGAACGTGAGCACCGAGGCGACACGTCAACGGCGATCATCCGTGTGGAGCAGCTCTACCCGCTGCCCGAGGCCGAGGTGGCAGCCGCGCTCACCCAGTACCCGAACGCGACCGTGACATGGGTGCAGGACGAGCCTCGCAACCAGGGCGCGTGGCCGCACCTCGCACTCAACCTGTTCCCGTCGCTCGCACGCCCCGTCCGACTCGTCTCGCGACCTGAGTCCGCAACGACGGCAGCTGGACGCGCATCGCTTCATAAGGAACAGGCGGCTACCCTTATTGCGCAGGCCTTCGAAGGCTAGCGAGCTTCCTGCGCGCGCCCACGATCCGGGCGCGCGCAGGCACACCTGGAAAGGACCACCATGCGCATCTGCTTTATCGGCGACGAGCTGGTCGCCGGAGTCGGCGACCCTCGAGGCCTGGGCTGGGTGGGCCGCGTCAACGCCCACTCTACGTTCGACCTACCCGCCACGTTCCTCACCCTCGCCGTCCCCTCAGAAACCACCAAGCAGATGGCTGCCCGCTGGGAGGCAGAAGTCCTGCTACGCCTAGCCGACGGCGAACCCCACGGCCTCGTCATCGGGGTCGGTCCCGGCGACGTCGCTGCCGGTATCTCCACTGCCCGCTCACGCCTGAACCTCGCTAACATTACGGATCGCGCCACGTCGTTGGGGGTCCCCAGCTTCGTGGTGGGTCCCCCGCCCCTGGCCGGCGTCGACTCCGGCGCCCTGAAGTCTCTGGCGTCCTCCTGCTCCGAAGTGTGCGCGCGCCGCGGGATTCCCTTCGTTGACTGCTACACGCCCCTGGTCGCCCACGACCAATGGTTCGAGGACATGGCCGCCTCCATGGCACGAGGAATGGACGGCCAGACCCTGCCCGGGCAAGCCGGCTACGCCCTCATAGCGTGGATCGTGCAGCACCAGGGCTGGTACGAGTGGACGGGCGCGACCCCCACTGACGTGTGAGCACAGGAGGACAGCGTGTACCCGCGTCGTTCACGTTTCTCCCCCGAGAGACGTCCGAGACTTGCTCGGCAACAGCTCGGCGTGACCATATGCGCCTGCACGCTCGTCGGGTCCGCGGTCGTCATGCTCGGCGCGTTTTTGCTTGCCGGGAACTTCGGTGTCCGTCAGCTGGTCTGTTCACTCATCGGCTCTGGCGCGGTCGTTGTCTTCGGCATCTGCCTCTTGTCGCTCCTTCCGATGCTCGTGCGCACGATGCGCGCACAACTGGATCAACCTGGCGACGCAGGCCCCGCCATCAAGACACTTGTCGGCATTGCTGTGATCGCGTTGGTCGCGACCGCGTGTACCGTGATGGGCGGTGGAGCCTTCAGTGAGCTATCCAGTGACGCCCGCCAAGGCCCCCAGACGCGGGCCGTTACGAGCTGTGAGAACTTCCAGACGTTCACCGAGCACGGGCATCGCGGCAGCATCTACTACCGCAACGTTTTTACCCTCCATTTTGACGACGGAAAGCCGCGTCGCTTCGACATCACGACGCACACGCAAGACGAGTTCACGAAACCAACAAGCCCCTACTACGCTGTCTATCAAGCATGTGTCGTCCGCCCTTCCACGACCTCTCTCGTCGTCGACTACTACCCACGCAGTGGGATCATGAAGGCTATCCGTGAGGCGTGACGCGAACGCGCCCCGGCCTCGCCCATCCCACACACGTCAGTGAGACCATGAGCAACCAGTACCCCACCTTTCCCCCCGCCCGGTCCCACCAACCGCCCCCCGGCCTCGTCGATTTTCGAGCGCCTGCCGCGGGGGTTCTCAACGCGCGCAAACCTGCTCGCATTCGTCGTCATCGGCTTCTTCGGCACCATTGCCTACGCCTTCGCGACGCTCGGCAGGTACGTGCACTTCGGGTTCTGGCGGCTCGTGTGGGTGGCCGCATGGTGCGCCATCGGTCTCGTCGCTGCGATCGTATGCACGGTCCTCTTTACCTATCTGCGCAGGCGTGGGCGCCGAGCACAGGCCGAGGGGGATGCCTCCTCCGGTACGCTCTACACCGCCGTCTCAATCGCGGTGGGCGTTGTTGGCATCGTGATCGCTGCCGTGTCAGGCGTCTACGGGATCGCCGTCGCCCGGGACTTCGCGGAAGCGCCCCCCACGATCAAAGTCACGTCGTGCCAACTCACCCAGAAGGAGCACTACAAGCCGTCGGACGATCACAGCAAGGTCATCGACTACTACGACAATCACTTCGCCATGACCCTGGAGGACGGGACAACGCGCACACTCACGCTCGAGACCGAGAGCTCCGACGACCTCGCCAAGGAGGGCGGCATCTCCGCGATCATCTACGAGACATGCAAGGCACGTTCCGGCGCGACGTCACTGACCGTCGATGTCTATCGCCACAGCTGGGTCCTCGTCGACGCACGAGCGGAATGAGCGGCACATGACCAAGCAGAAAGCCACCAGGCGCGAGCAGCTGCTCCTCTTTGCAATCATGACCGCTTTCTTGTCCCTCAACATCGTCTTAGGGTCTTTCTTCTCACCTGGCTCATGGTCGCCGACCGTCGTCACCGCAGCGGCCTCCTATCTGATTGCTTTCATCGTCGTCGCAGCCGCTGCCGGCATCCGATTCCTGTACAGGGATTGGAAGACCCCGCCGCGGCACGCCGCCGGGCGCCCCTCCCCGGAGGTGCCCGCCCACCTCGCCACGCCACCCGCAACACCCGCACTCCCCCCAACCGCCACAGCCATGCCTCAAACCCACCCCCAGCCGCCCAGCGACTTCGCGAGCATCGACGGCGCCATCACCTACGCGCAGCAATCCGGTTTCACCATCATCAACCTCTTCAACGAATACGCTCCGTTAAGCAAATACGGGGACGCCGTCGGCGCGGAAATCCTCTACCTGGCCTTCTCCCACATCGCCGAAATCGACAAGAACGCGTCGCTCACCGTCACCGGCTCGGCGACGGAGGAAGCCCTCACCCTCACCATCAGCGCGCTCACAGATCGCGCCCCCGTCCTGGGTGCGCGACGCATGGGTGAGATCCGCGCCCTCGCGACGACCATGGGCGGTAGTGTGGACACCGACGCACAGGCCGCCAGCTGGACACTCACCGCGAGACTGCCCACCGCGGCGGACGCACCCTCCTAGCCCAGGCCTCGCCCCACACCCCTCACAGCATAGATCCCCACATGAGCAACCCCAACCAGTTCAACTCCCCGCAGAACCCCTCCGACCCCGGACAGGTTCCCCCCGTCGGCCCCTCCCAGTACCAGTACCCCTCCTACCAGGGCGCCGACTCCCAGCAGGTCCCCGGATACCAGTACCCGCAGTACGGACAGCACTACCAGGCGCCCGGCGCCGCGTCGCCCGACGGCGCGTATCAGGGCCAGCACAACCCGCAGGTCGGCTACCAGTACCCGCCCAACCAGACGCCCGCGGGCGCCGCCTCCTACGGGTACGCCCAGCCCGACCCCTCGCACGAGGACGAGGCCGCTGCCCCCACCCAACAGAAGAAGCGTTCCCGCGCGACGACCATCCTCACGATCCTGGCCGTCCTCGCCGTCGTCATCTACGCCGTCGTGGGAGGCTCATACGACTTCGGCACGGAGAGACTCACCTGGACGGCCGCGGCAAGCGGGCTCGGGCTCATCGTCGCCATCGGATGCCTGGTCAGCATCCCCCGCTCCTACCGCGAATTGCGGCGAGCCAAGGCCGCCGGCGACATCGCAACCAGCCGCATGCGCGTTCGCGCCCTGTTCTTCGCCATCATCATCCTCCCCCTCAGCGGCTACTTCTCCGTCACCTACGGCGTCCCGGCCGCCCAAGACCTCGTCGAAGGCCACCACACCGTCACCGTCACCTCGTGCACCTACGAGCAGAGCTCGCATCGAAAATCACGTCGGCGCGGACGCGGACGCACCGTGTACGACAACTACTTCACGATGACCCTCGCGGACGGGACGTTGCATACGACAACCATCGAGACAGACCAGCCCACGAGCATCCAGACCATGGGCGGTACCTACGAGGTGCTCTACCAGGCGTGTAAAGTGCAATCGGGCAGCTCGTCGATGACCCTGGACGTCTACGAGCACACTTGGATCATTGTCGACGCCCGCCTGAACTAACGCACAATCAATCTCGCCCCGGCCTCGTTCCCACCCTTCCCCTCAGGTCCACCATGAGCAATCAGTACCCTTATCTCTCCCCCTACGATCCGTGCGCTTCCGGCCATCAGCCCGCCAACCAGCCGCAGGTGCCGCAGCCGCAAGCGGGCGAGGCGCAGCCTTCCTTGCCGCCGCTGTCGTACCAGGGTTGGGCATACCAGGGGTCCCCATACAGGCAGACGCATGCCGCGTCGTCCGACGCCGACGAGGCCTCTCAGAGTGTTCCTGCCCCCACCGATCCTTCCGGCGAGGACAAGGCGCCGAAGAAGCACACGGGGTGGTGGCTTCTCCTCCTGCTCGTCGGGCTCCTCGTCGGCATGGTCTTCTATTTCTTCGGTGAGATGTTCGAGTATGGCTCGGAACGACTCGTCTGGACCCTCATCAAGTGCACTGTCGCGCTCATCTTCGCCCTCGCCATGATCCCCCTCTACGCCGTTACGAGGCGCAACTACCTCATAGCGAGCGCGCGGGGCGACGAGAAAGTAACACAGCAGCGGCAGCTCGGCCTGGTCATGGTCGGTCTCTTTGGCCTCGGATTTGCCGTCTATGCGCTGTCGAACGGCGTTCCCGCAGTGCTTGACGTCGCCGACGGCCCGCGCACCGTCACGGTGACATCATGCAACTTTGAGCAGTACAAGTCGAGCAGGTCGCGCTACCGCGGCGGATTCACGACCGTGTATGAGAACCAGTTCATCATGACGTTTGATGACGGCACGACCCACACGAAGACCGTTGAGACGTACACCAAGGATGAGATTGCGACGCAAGGGGACCTGACAGCCGTCCTCTACGAGGCCTGCGCCCTACGCTCCGGCAACGCAACCATGACCATCGGTTACTACACGCACTCGAGAGTCATCGCGAGCGCGAGGATCAACAACTGATCGGTCGGCCCGCATACCCGGCAGGCCCGCGCACGTGGCCCGGCTTCGTCCTCAACTACTGCAGCCCGAAAGGGAACCTATGTCACGCAACCCCGCTTCCTCTCCTCGTCGGGCATCCTCGCCCGCGCAAGGCCCGACAGGCACAGGTGTCCTCAAGAAGATCGCGACCGCCATCGGGGTCGTTCTCATGGCCCTGGTCATTGCCGCCATTGCCCTCTTCTGGTTCATCGGAGAGCACACAGACTTCGGTCGCGATCGCGTCGTGTGGAAAGCGCAGGCCTGCTCCGTTGGGCTCATCCTCGTCGCGGGACTCCTCATCGCGTGCGCGTTCACGTACCTCGGCGTTCGACGAGCCAAGCGCGACGTCGATATTGAGAGGTACAACCAGCGTTCCTTCGCCATCGTCGTCCTGTGCGCGACCGCTTTATTCGTCGGGTTCCAGTCGATCAGCCGCGGCCTTCCTGCCTTCCATGACCTGAAGGAGGGCACCACCACCGTCACCGTCACCTCGTGCAGCTTCGAGCAGATGCCACGGTCAAACAGTAGGACGCGCGCTGACCATACTCCTGACAACGGATGGGACAGCTACTTCACGATGACCCTCGCTGACGGCACTAAGCGCCTCACGGTCATCGAAACAGACAACGCGGACGACATCGCCTCGCGCGACGGTCTCACAGGTGTTCTCTATGAGGCCTGCGCTCGGCGCTCCGGGTCCGCCTCCATGACCGTGGAGGTCTACCCCCACACGTGGTCCATCGTCGAAGCGCGCATCGACTGACAAGACACAGGAGAGAGCCATGAGTATGCCCCCACGTGATCCTTCCTTTCCGCCGTCGCGGCAGGACTACAGGGACCTCATCGACCACCACTACGTCATCCGCGGCCTCACGTTCGCCCCGCTCATCCTCTTCCCGATCGCGCTGAAGACCGGCGCGCAATACGGGCCGCTCAGCTTGTGGACGGGCATCGGCATGAACCTCAGCATCCTCCTCACCTGCCTGACGATCCC
>ERZ772979.395-NODE-395-length-31460-cov-10.679510_pt1 | contig 31460 bp, 33 predicted proteins | sample MGYA00511130_ERZ772979 | MGnify/ENA primary metagenome ERZ772979 (study PRJEB29015, sample SAMEA2738103) | human oral metagenome | biome: human oral; feature: human-associated habitat; material: saliva | place: China | collected 2186 ... | reverse complement strand
ATAACCAGACAGAGGTTACTATCCACGTTCTGCAGGGTGAGCGTCCAATGGCAGCGCAGAACAAGTCTATCGGTCAGTTCAACTTGACTGGTATTGCTCCAGCTCGCCGTGGTGTTCCACAGATTGAGGTAACATTCGACATCGATGCCAATGGTATCCTTAACGTATCTGCTAAGGACAAGGCAACAGGTAAGGAGCAGAGCATCCGCATCGAGGCTTCAAGTGGTTTGAGCGAGGATGAAATTAACCGTATGAAGGCTGAAGCTGAACAGAATGCAGCAGCCGACAAGGCAGAGCGTGAGAAGATTGACAAGCTGAACCAAGCAGACTCAATGATCTTCACCACTGAAAACTTCTTGAAGGACAACGGTGACAAGATTCCAGCCGACCAGAAGTCAGGCATCGAGTCAGCTCTCCAACAGCTCCGTGACGCTCACAAGTCAGCTGACGTTGCAGCCATCGACACAGCTATCAACAACCTCAACACCGTTATGCAGGCAGCATCACAGCAGATGTACAGCCAAGCAGGCGGTCAGCAGGCAGGTCCTCAGCCAGGCGCAGACGCAGATCAACAGGAACAGCCAAAGCAGGATGACACCATCCAAGACGCAGACTTTGAGGAGGTGAAGTAAAAGTGCTAATAAACGCTAATCAAAAATAAGTAAATCCCAGTAACATAATAAGTTGCTGGGATTTTTATTTCTTAATAATAATTAAATCTTATCGTTTTTAATCGTTTTTGTGCTTATATTTGTACCATATTTGTGCCGCGACTTAATGGGAGATAACGTGCGACTTAATTTAAAAGATAAATTGATAATCAAATAGATACAAATAGTATGGCGAGTGCAAAATTTCAAATAGAGCGGAAATGCGAAATTTGTGGTAAATCTTTTATTGCAAAGACGCTAACCTCCAAATACTGTTCTAAGAACTGTTCTCAAGCAGCATATAAGCAAAGGAAAAAGGAAGAACAGTTGGATGCTTTGAAAAGAGAAAAGGCAGCGAGAGTTCCGAAGAACCAGCTTTATCTCTCAATAGCTGATGCAACTGCATTATTTGATATTGGACGAGATTCCCTTTATCGCTTAATCAGGAATAAACAAGTCCGTTATTATAACCTCGGACTAAGGATGATACGTATTTGCAAAGCTGATTTACAAGAACGCTTCAATCTACGTCCTTACGATGAAAGAAGAAAAGAAAAACAATCGGAAGTAAAGACTTATCGGCTTGAGCCTGAAGATTGTTATACAATTGGAGAAATAGCTAAGAAGTTTGGTATCCATGATAGTACTGTATATCTGCATATTCGCAAATATTCTATTCCAACAAGACAGATTGGTAATTACGTCTATGCGCCAAAATCAGAGATAGACAATTTGTATAAACACTAACCCACGACATACAATGAGAAAGGAACTTGATAATACAAAAGCAACAGTACGATTGCGAAAGAGTGCCTATCGAAAAGAATGGTACCTGTATATAGAAAGCTATCCTGTGAGGGTAGCTGGCAAAGATTCTCCACAAAGAGTTCGAGAGTATCTAAACCGCACTATTACAACTCCTATTTGGGATAAAAGCAGAACTGCTCGTACAACCGAAGCAACTCAAACTTTCAAACCTAAACGAGATTTGAATGGAATTATCTTGTGCAAAAGTGAGATAGATCAAGAGGCCTGTATTTATGCAGATAGTGTTAGAAAACTAAGGCAGCGTGAATATGATAATGCAAGTTTGTATAGTGACACAGAAACAGCACAAGCAGAACAGAAAGAACGATTGCAACAAAATTTCATCAAATACTTTGATAAAGTGGCAGACAAGCGACACCGTAATAGTTCCCTTTCAATTCAAACAAACTGGGAACGAGTACATGTTTTGTTGAAAATGTTTGCTGGAGACACGCTACTCTTTTCACAGATAGATAATAGATTGGCAGAAGATTTCAAGTTTTTCTTGTTATCCGCTCCTTGTGGTGGAAGTAAAAAAGGGACAATATCACGAAATACAGCTTCCACGTATTTTTCTATTTTTAAGGCTGCACTCAAACAAGCATTCATAGACGGATATTTGACTATAGATTTATCTGCAAAAATCAAAGGCATACAGGAACAAGAATCCCGAAGGGAATACTTAACTCTTGATGAACTGAATAAGTTAGCTAATACCCCTTGTGAACGTGATGTACTTAAACGTGCAGCACTATTCTCAGCTCTGACAGGACTAAGACATTGCGATATTCAAAAACTAAAATGGGATGAAATAGCCATAGAAGGAAACCAAGCTAAACTTCTCTTTACTCAGAAAAAGACAAAAGGGGTAGAGTATATGCCTATCTCGGAACAGGCGTTTAAGCTTTGCGGAGAGCCAAGACAACCAGAACAACTTGTTTTTGAAGGGTTACCAAATCCTTCTTGGATTTCTCGTCCATTAAGGGCATGGATTGAAAAAGCTGGTATTCAGAAACACCTCAGCTTTCATTGCTTTAGGCACACATTTGCTACCCTTCAACTTGCAAACGGAACAGACATTTATACTGTAAGCAAGATGCTTGGGCATACAAATGTCAAAACAACTCAAGTATATGCAAAGGTTGTCGATGAAAAGAAAAATAAAGCAGCCAATGCTATTCAAATAGATATTGAAAATGATAAAACTTAATTCGACAACATAATATGAATACCAAATATTTTGAACATATTGTAGTATATCTGTCCGTTCTTGTTGTTTGTGTCATCATTGCGTTGTTTGCAAGAGTGGTTGCCTTACGTTTAGGGGTTGATGAATTTACTGCACAAATAGTCTTTTGGAGTGTTGTTGCCATAGGCATCATCATTTATTCTATATTGTCTATTTTGGTAGAGGGACTATTTACAGCATTAGTCAAGTTTTTCTTTCCAAAGAAACAAGAAGATAAAACAAATGATAATGCATCCGACATTGAGGCAGAACAAGTAGTAGATAGTGTTGGCGGTCCATCTTCCGAACAACACCAACAATCAATGAACTTTGACTCAATTCGGCAACAGCAACAAAGGTTAATGGACCAGAAAGTACAAGATAAACGTGCTATAGCTATTAAATATACTCAACAGCAATTCGCACCTTATGTTTCAGATAAAGATTTGCTCAAGCTTTGTGAATATATAGAGTTGTACTCCGCTAAGCTTCCCTTATCACACGTTGAACCAATTAATATTAAAGGTTTAGTTGCCTTAGACCTGTTTCATTTTGGTTGGAATATATGGAACCATTTTAGAGTTGGCAAACAAGATGAAATTTCGCAGTTCCTTAAGCAGGTTTTTGCCATCACATTCAAAGATGTGGAAGTTGGAAGTATAAAAAGCCATCTCCGTGATGATGAGAAGAAAGGCACTATACCTATTGTACAAAGCCTTTCAGACCACCAAATAACAGAATAACACACAAACCTATTGTGTTTTTATAGTGTTTCCTCTGTGTCTTAGGACACAGAGGAAACACTTTTTTCATTTGCACCGTAAAAACTAATAACAAGTATTATGGTACAAAATGAAATCACTTTTGAGAACTTGCCAAAGGCAGTTGCTCACTTAGTCAGCGAAGTTGCTGAAATCAAGAATTTAGTATGTAAAGGACAAAAACCTATTGTCCCTCCCAAACGTATTCCTATTGGAATAGATGATGCGTGTAAACTAATAGGGAAAGCCAAGCCAACAGTTTACACCTTAGTACGAAAACGCTTACTACCTTGTTATAAGAATGGTAAGCATCTCTATTTTTTTGAAGATGAGTTGTTGGCATGGATTGAAGGAGGTAAGAAAAAGACTGTTGCCGAAATCAACGAGGAGGCAAAAACTTTTATCTCTGAGAAACATTCTGATTCTTCCCTTTTATAAATTAAATATATGTATTATGGAAAAGGAAAGAGCTGAAGGGCGAGCCAAGCAATCTAAGAATGAACGCATAGAGCAATTCTTGAAAGAGCATTATGCTTTTCGTTTTAATACTGTTAAAAGTAGAACAGAGTTTCGAGAACAAGATTCTAATACTTCATTCCGTCCTCTTACTAAGTATGATATTAATTCTATGCGTCGGCTGGTAGATGGGACTTTGGGAATATATACTCCAGCAGATAATATTCGAGCAATATTGGAGAGCGACTTTTGCAATAAAGTTAACCCAATTCGTGAGTATTTGTTGAATCTTCCCAAGCCTAAAGGTGAAGATGAATCTGAAATCATAAGGTTGGCAAATTGTGTTGTGGTGAGAAATCCTGATAAATGGAAACACTACTTTGTAAAATGGCTTGTTGCTGTTGTTGCCAATGCTATGGATGATTTACAGTGTCGTAATCATACATGTTTAGTTCTTACAGGTGAACAAGGAAAATTCAAAACAACTTTCCTTGATTTACTCTGTCCAGAAGAACTGAAGAGTTATCTTTTCACAGGAAAGATTGACCCACAAGGAAAAGATGTACAAACACTGATCGCAGAATATCTTTTTATCAATATTGACGACCAGCTAAAGGCACTCAATAAGAGAGATGAAAATGAATTGAAGAATCTGATAACGACACCAAGAGTAAAATATCGTAGACCATACGACACTTACATAGAAGAGTATCCTCACTTAGCAAGCTTTATGGCATCTGTTAATGGTAATGATTTTCTGACGGATCCGACAGGCAGTCGTCGCTTTCTACCTTTTGAGGTTGAGCACATTGATATTGATGCTGCTAAAGAGGTTAATATCAATAAGGTGTACTCCGAAGCAGTTGAATTGTGGAGAGTTGATTATCATTACTGGTTCAATGAAGAGGAAATAGCCGAACTACATCAAGAGAGCGAAGGGTTTCAAGTGCAGACTGTTGAGTATGAAATGCTTCTTAAAGGCATGGAAAAGCCTGCAGCAACTGAAGAGAGTTATATGACCACTTCTGAAATCTTAAACTATTTGCGTGGATATACGACGCTTAACCTAAGTGAAAGGAGAATGGGAGAAGCCTTGAAAAAGGCTGGTTTCTTGCGGAAATCCAAAAGGATAGGCGGCAATCCAATGTATGTCTATCATATACGCAAGATTGTTCCCAATCCCTTTATTCAAAGTTACAATACTAATTATTAATACTACTTTACTACAAAGAGATATAAAGCATTGAAAGAAAAAAGGTTAGACCGTAGTAAATAATGATATAAGGTATTACTACCTCATTACTACCAACCTACCATATACATTTGCAATGATTACTACAAAGATAGTTAGTACTACATATTTTTCTTTCATTGCCAATGACTTACAAGAATATCACATTGTAGTAAGTACTAAACTTAAAAGTTACAAGTATGACAATAGATGAAATTAAAGCAATATCTATTAAAGATTACTTAGGTAGTATGTCTATATACCCTAAAAAAAATTATGGCTATTACGGAATGTATAAAAGTCCATTCCGAAATGAACATACTCCAAGTTTCAAAGTTGATTATAACCAAAATCTATGGTATGACTTTGCACTTGATGAAGGTGGGAGTCTTATAGATTTAGTTATGAAATTACATAATTTCAGTTTAATACAAGCTATAGAGTTGTTTAATGGCAAACAAAATATCCTGCCAAAATTATCCATAGCTAATAGCGAAACAAATTCTCCAAGCCAATCACGTATAGAGATTATCGGCTCTATCTTCTTATGTCATCCGAATCTCATAGAATATTTCACACATAGAGGAATCAATCTGAACATTGCGAAAAAATATTGCAAGGAAATTCATTATAGAGTTGGTGATAAGAAGTATTACGCAATTGGCTTTTCAAACAATTCTTATGGGTATGTGTTGCGCAATCCATACTTCAAAGGGTGTTTGCCACCTTCCGATGTGTCGTATGTTCCCAATCCTTCAGAACAAATCAATCTATTTGAAGGTTTTATGGATTATCTTAGTCTGCTTACGATGAGTCCAGATGAAGAGAAGAAAGCTGCACTGATACTTAACTCGATTAATAATATCAAAAAGTCAAGATTTTTCCTTTCAAAGCACAAGCTCATCTGTTCATATTTAGATAATGATGAAGGAGGAAAGCGAACTTTAGAACAACTTAAAAGAGATGGTTTTACTGTCCAAGACTGCTCTTCTGTCTTCCAGAATTATAAAGACCTAAATGAGTATTTATGTGCTGAATTCAAGCATTCAGAGAAAGCAGAAAACAAAAAAATCAAAGGGATTAAGCTATGATTACAGGAATATGCTCCGCATGATCTGTTTTCGTGGAGCAAGTTTATGTTTTGGGCATACCAAAACCACTTGCTCCACCTCCTGACAGTCGTTGCAGAGGATTATCCCGCTGGTCTCCATCAAATCAAATTAAAGAAACAAGTATGATAAAAACAGAATATAAAAAAGGTGGTCGTCCAACCAAGGGCGTAACCGAAAAGAAGAAATACCGTATCACGGTGAAACTGAATACGCAGGATTACTATACGCTCAAAGGCAAAGCCAAAAGCGCAGGAGTAACCATGAGTGAGTTTGTAAGGAAAGTTCTTGAGAAAGGAAATGTCATTGAACGGCTGACCATAGAACAAGCAGACTTCATCCGTAAGCTATGTGGCATGGCAAACAATCTCAACCAGTTGGCACATTGTGCCAACGCGGAAGGGTTTCATGCCGTTGCTCCTTTTTACAAAATCATCATAGGAAAGATTGACGAAATCCTAAATCTGATACGAAGATGATAGCCAAGATAATGAAAGGTTCGGGCTTCAAGAGTGTCATCAATTACATCCTTGACCCGAAGAAAGGAACGGAGCTTATAGACAGTTTAGGTGTGCGAACAGATGGTATCAACCATATTGTCCAAAGTTTCATCGACCAGACGGAATTGAATCCACGAGTAAGTAAGGTTGTCGGACATATCTCCCTGAGTTTCTCCGTACAGGACTCTCCCAAACTCAACAATGAGTGGATGGCACAGATAGCTCGTGAATACATGGAGAAGATGGGAATAAAAGATACTCAGTACATCATCGGTCGTCATTTCGACAAGGAACATCCGCATATCCATATCGCCTTCAATCGGATAGACAATAACGGTAAAACCATTTCTGACCGTAACGACAGATTCAGAAGCGAGAAGATTTGTAAGGAACTGACCGTGAAACACGGTTTGTACTTCGCTGATGGCAAGGAGAAAGTCAAGGAGCATCGCCTGAAAGAACCTGATAAAACCAAATATGAAATCTATCAGGCGTTGAAAGTAGAGATTGCTCAGTGCAGGAATTGGAAAGACCTTCTTGCTCACTTGAAAAAGCAAGATATTGATGTCCGTTTCAAGTACAAAGGCAACTCACAAGCAGTGCAGGGTATCATCTTTGAAAAGAACGGTTATCTTTTCAACGGTTCAAAGGTGGACAGGAGTTTCAGCTATTCCAAGATAGACTTTGCCCTGCAACAGAATAACAGAGAACACGGACAGCAGATGCAAGGAACGATAAATCTTATATCTAATGTTGCAGATGTTACAAGCGAAATAGCCAACGACCTCATCGAAGGAGGATTGGGATTGTTCCAGACTCATGGCACTGTCCCAGCGGAAGTTTACAACACACTCGATAAAAAGAAGAAAAAGAAAAAACGTAAAATACATTTATAACTATGGCAGATAATAATACATTTATTCTCTTTGAGGAAATCAAAAACAAGCTGGAGACAATTTACAGGGAACTAAAAGAGTTGAAAGAAAAGGAGAACGGTTCTGTTTCCCTCCCTGTTCAATCTACACTAGCACAAAGTGATGAGCAGAAAGAACAGGAAATGCTCAATCAGTATGAACAGCGAACAAAAGAAGTGATTAACAAGTATATTGGTGTGCAAGTGCGCATCAAGGACGAGGAGGCTAAATCCATAGACAAATTGGTAGCAAGCGTCTTAACCATGTTGCACGAATGGCAGGAGAAGAAAGAACATCCAATACCGCAGGAACATATTCACAGGCACAGTTTTGACCTCAAGTCCTCGAAAGTCTTTACTTATATGGTAGCAGTATCTGTCCTTTATTTTGTTTCTTTGGTCGGCAATTACTTCTTGTGGCAAAGTAAACAGCAATACAAAGACGATGCCTTGAAATTTCGTATCATTAGAGTATGGAGAGGTTGTAGTCCTAAGGAAATCCTATGGCTTAACGATGTATTTGACATTCATCGCAATGAAAAGATTATCAACCTAATCAAGGAAAAAGCAGATGATTACGACATGGAATTGAAGCAAAAGGCAGATAGTTTGATGCAGAATAACCTGCAAAATAAGAAGAGTAAATAGTGTTGAACACATAAACTTTAATAAGAGGGAATTTCCCCTCTTATTAAGTATTTTATACAAGAAAATTTACTATATTTGCAAACAATCATATAATATTTATGAAAAGTCCAACTAATAGAATTAAAGAGGTGCTTATCGAGAAAGGGATTAAGCAAACATGGCTTGCAGAGAAACTCGGTAAGAGTTTCACTATAGTCAACTCATATGTTTGCAATCGTCGACAGCCAAGCCTAGAATTGCTATTTCAGATAGCAGAGATTTTGCAGGTTAATCCAAAGGATTTGATTAACACCCCAGATGACTAATAAGAAGTTTTTCGATTTACATCAAGAATAAAGTTCAGACATAATAAAAAAGGATCATGGCAAAACAAAATACAGCTGATATTGGATTTGAAAAGGAAATATGGAAAGCAGCAGATTTGCTTCGTGGCAATCTTGATGCTTCCGAATACAAATCGGTAGTATTGGGATTGATTTTTCTAAAATACATCTCCGATAAGTTTGAAACCAAATATCAAGAATTAGTCAATAATGGTGAAGGATTCGAGGAAGACCGCGATGAATATATGGCGGATAATATTTTCTTTGTCCCACAAGAAGCACGGTGGAGTGTGGTAGCAAAAGCTGCCCATACACCAGAAATAGGTACGATAATCGACAATGCCATGCGTCTTATTGAAAAGGAGAATCTCCGTTTGAAAGGCATTCTGCCCAAAAATTTCGCCCGACCAGAATTAGACAAAAGGCGTTTGGGCGATGTGGTAGATTTATTTACCAATATTCAAATGAAAGAACATGGAGATTCCAAAGATATATTGGGACGCACATACGAATATTGTCTTTCTAAATTTGCAGAAGCAGAAGGGAAATTAGCAGGAGAATTTTATACACCTGCTTGTATTGTTCAAACACTTGTCGAAGTTCTGAAACCTTATCACGGACGAGTATATGACCCTGCTTGCGGATCTGGTGGAATGTTCGTACAGTCTGCCAAATTCATAGAGAGGCATCAAGGCAATATCAAAGATATTTCTGTCTATGGTCAAGACAGCAATCCTACGACATGGAAGATGGCTCAGATGAATCTTGCTATTCGAGGCATTGAAGCTGATTTGGGTAAGTTTAATGCAGATACATTCTTTGACGACCAACACCCCACATTAAAAGCTGATTTTATCATGGCTAATCCGCCATTCAATCTCAGTGATTGGGGAGCAGACAAGTTGCAAGATGATGTGCGTTGGAAATTTGGCATTCCACCATCGGGCAATGCCAACTTTGCATGGTTACAACACATGATTCATCATTTATCTCCCAAAGGGAAAATAGGTATGGTATTGGCAAATGGTTCTTTATCTTCACAGACAGGAGGGGAAGGAACGATTCGTGAGAATATCATCAAGGCAGATTTAATAGAAGGTATCGTTGCTCTACCCTCACAGCTGTTTTATACCACAGGTATTCCTGTTTCTCTATGGTTTCTCAATCGAGAGAAGAAACAGAAAGATAAAATTCTGTTTGTAGATGCAAGAAACATGGGAACAATGGTTACTCGCAAACTTCGTGAGCTCCAAGAAGCAGATATAAAAAAGATTGCAGACACTTTTGATAAATATAATGATGGTACACTTGAGAATGAAAAAGGTTTCTGTGCAGTTGTAGCCCTTGGCGATGTGGCAAAACAAGACTATATTCTTACCCCTGGACGTTATGTCGGTATTGCAGAACAGGAAGACGATGGTATTCCTTTTCAAGAGAAGATGGACAAACTCACAACCGAATTGTCCGATTTATTTGCCCAATCTCATGATTTGGAGGATGAGATACGAAAACAGTTGGCATGCATAGGTTTCACTATCAAGTAAAAGACTGCATGTTCTTCCATATTATCAATTCATTAATATAGAAGAACATGAAAGAAAATTTGATTTTAGAAATTAGCAATGCAATGGCTGGTATATTAAGTGTGGAACAAATGGCACAACTCAATGGAGTATTATTGCAAGTAATTAGTAACTACTCCATTACAGCAGACGACGAGCTGATGCAAGAGAACAATGCATCTAACGAACGTCTGTTAGAGATATTCTTGTCAGCTAAGCAAGTTGAAGGTTGCACCACACCTACCATAAAATATTATGGTTCGACCATTAATCAGCTTTTCAAGAAAATGCCTAAAAAAGTTACGAACTATACAACAGAAGATATTCGTGCTTATTTGGCTGTATTTCAACGGAAACACAAATCGAGTAAAGTTACAATAGACAATATCCGTCGTATCTTTTCATCTTTCTTTTCATGGTTAGAGGATGAGGATTACATCATTAAAAGTCCTGTACGTAGAATACACAAGGTTAAGACAGGAACACAGATTAAGGAAGTCCTTACTGACGAAAATTTGGAACAACTGCGCGATAACTGTTCAAGGGTACGAGATTTAGCAATGATAGACCTATTGGCTTCTACTGGTATGCGTGTTGGGGAACTTGTAAAGCTCAATCGTGAGGATATAAACTTCAACGAGCGTGAGTGTATTGTTTTCGGTAAAGGTAACAAGGAACGTATCGTGTATTTCAATGCTCGTGCAAAGATTCATCTACAGCAATATCTCGCAGAGCGGAAAGACAGAAACAAAGCATTGTTCGTGTCTCTTGCCAAACCACACAATCGGTTACAAATATCAGGGGTTGAGACAAGATTAAGAAAGATTGGGAAGCTTTCAAAGATTGTCCGTGTCCATCCACACAAGTTCCGTCGGACACTTGCGACTATGGCTATAGATAAAGGTATGCCCGTGGAGCAAGTACAAAAACTCCTTGGGCATGTTAAAATTGATACAACCATGCACTATGCAATGGTCAATCAAACAAACGTCAAACTCTCTCACCGCAAATTCATCAGTTAAATCAAAATGCAAACCGCATATCACACATACAGCTCATATCAACTGCTATTTCATAAAAATAGGCGGATAAATGATAATTTAGAGCAGCAAGCACAAGTGTTGTTCAACCATTACTTTGTAGATACTCCTGAAATTTTAGGAGATTGTACAGTGGGCAATCTTACAGATATAGCCTCTTATCTCAATGGATTAGCTATGCAGAAATATCGTCCAACAGCAAATGATGCTGGAATACCTGTATTGAAAATAAAAGAGTTAGGTCAAGGAAAAGTTGATGAACATTCTGACCAATGCTCTGAAAATATTGATAGTCAATATAAGGTGGATAATGGAGACATTATTTTTTCATGGTCAGGCACACTTATGGTTAAGATATGGTGTGGAGGTGAATGTGGATTAAATCAGCATTTATTTAAGGTGACATCCGAAAAATATCCAAAATGGTTTTATTATTTTTGGACATTGCATCATCTAAAGAAGTTTATTCATATAGCTCAAGATAAAGCTGTAACAATGGGACATATAAAAAGGAGTGAACTTGAAAAGTCTGAAGTATTAATTCCAAGCAACAAAAAGTTGATAGAGATAGATAAAATAATTAGCCCTTTGCTTGCAAAAATAATTGCTTTACAGACCGAATGTCGGAATTTAACAGCATTACGTGATACCCTTCTCCCTAAACTGATGTCTGGTGAGGTAGAAATTAACAAAATAAACAACTAAATTCCCATTTATGGAAGAGAAGAAAGAACAACATAAGAAATCAATTCGTTTCTTCAACGACCGTGAAGTACGTGCCGTATGGGATGAAGAAAGTAATTGTTGGTGGTTTTCTGCAACAGACATTGTACGTGCCATTAACGATGAGCCTGACTACACCAAAGCTGGTAACTATTGGCGTTGGTTAAAACGTAAGTTAAAACAAGAAGGCATTGAACCCGTGAGTACTACTCACAACTTTAAATTTGAAGCACCAGATGGCAAGATGCGTATTGCAGATGTCCTTGATAGTGAAGGAGTGACTTTATTAGCAAAGCACTATCCTAACAATCGAGCAAATGAGTTCCTTGATTGGTTTACATATAGTGATAATACATTAGATGGTCAAAGTCGAAAGAAAGCATATCAGTTATATGAAAGTGGTTTACTGAAAAGTCTTGAGCCAGGCAGCATACAATGTTTACAACAGATTCATGCTTATCTTTTTGGAGGTTTGTATGACTTTGCTGGACAAATCCGCACGAAGAATATCTCCAAAGGTGGCTTTACCTTTGCTAACTGTATGCACTTCCCTGCTACGCTACAAACGATTGAAAGAATGCCAGAAAACACCTTCGACGAAATATTGGACAAGTATGTCGAAATGAACGTAGCTCATCCATTTATGGAAGGTAATGGACGAAGTACTCGTATCTGGCTTGATCTCATGTTGAGGCGTTCTCTCAAGCGGTGTGTGGATTGGAGCCAAATAGACAAAAATGACTATCTCAATGCTATGAGTGAGAGTGTATCTGATAGTACACACATCAAAGCTTTGGTACAACCTGCACTTACCACAAAGATTGATGATAGAGAAATGTTTATGAAGGGCATAGACTATTCATATTATTATGAACAAAATGATTGATTTTCATCATGGAAGAGTGGAAAGAATATAAACTACGTGAAATAGGTAGAATTGTAGGCGGTGCAACTCCTCCTACAAAAGATAGTGCAAATTACGATGGAGATATCTCTTGGATTACTCCAAAAGACTTGTCTAATTTTACAGGAAGATATATTCAAAAAGGAGAAAGATCTATAACACAAAAAGGATTTGAAAGTAGTTCATGCCAAATATTACCTAAAGGAAGTATTTTGTTTTCTTCTAGAGCCCCTATTGGTTATATTGCAATTGCAGCAAATGAGTTATGTACAAATCAAGGATTTAAGAGCATCATACCAGATAACAATCTCGTAAACAATCTCTTTTTGTATTATTTACTAAAATACAATAAAGAGGAGATAGAAGGCTTAGGAAGTGGTACAACTTTCAAAGAAGTTTCTGCTAAAGTGATGCAGAACTTTGATATAAAAATACCTTCTATTCAAACTCAAAAAAAAATTGCAGATATTCTTTCTTCCTTAGATGACAAAATCGAACTCAATCGACGAATAAATGATAATTTAGAGCAACAGGCACAAGCGTTGTTCAAATCTTGGTTCGTGGATTTTGAGCCATTTAAGAAAGGGAAGTTTATAGATTCAGAGTTAGGGATGATACCTGAAGGATGGCAAGTTGAAGAATTGGGAAATATAACAAACTCAATAACGGAGAAAGTTGGCAAGCGAACAGACATAAAAGTTTTATCACCAGTCAACACTGGAGATCTACTTCTTTCAGAAGAATACTTCACAAAGCAAGTATATAGTAAAAACCTTGCGAAATATATTATGGTGGCGCCAAATGATTTTGCATACAATCCTGCTCGTATAAATATCGGTTCTATTGGAATGAATACATTTGATTTTAGTGGATGCGTTAGCCCTGTTTACGTAGTCTTTAGATGTGAGAAAGAATACCATCATTTTTTTAACATCTTCAAAGCCACAAAGAACTTCAAAGAAGAAGTCAACACAAGAGCAATCGGAGGAGTAAGACAGACTTTGAGTTACAAAGATTTCTCTTTAATCAAGATTGTTTATCCGCCAAAAGAGGTTGTCAATCAATTTAATAAAATTTACAGTCACATTATGACTTTGATTAAAAAAAATGTTTTAGAAAATAAAAGGCTACATCAAACAAGAGAGACACTCCTTCCTAAACTGATGTCTGGCGAGCTAAAAATTAAGGATATAAACAACTAAATTCCCATTTATAAAATAATATGAAATTATTTTCAGAAAGATACAATTACATAAAGGTAGCAGATGTGATTATAAGAGAAAAAATCACACCTGAAATTCAAAATGCAATCTGTTCATGCTATGATAAATTGAAAGGGTTCTTCATAGAATCCAGGACATACTATGGTGATAAACCCTATATTGATATGGAGAAATATCTGTGGACCTATTTTCTTAATCAACGTGAGGGAAACTTTTATGAAGGAGGAATGTATCATATTGTTGCAACGCAATTTGTAGAAGATGAGAATAACCCTTGGTATAGAAAGTTGGATTTGATAGAATTCACCGTCAAATATTTGCATACTCTTGATACAAAATACAATAGGCGTATGTTTGTTTTCCATTCGTTTATTGAGCAACTAAACTTCGAATTTAAACGATTAAATTTTGCATATAGGGTTGTTAATACAGAAATAGTCGAAATTACTTCGGATGAAGAACTTGCAGCCGTAGAATCTTCTATGCAGGATTCTCCACACAATATAAGAATGCATTTGAGCAAAGCTTTGGAATTGTATGCTCAACGACCGACAGGGGATTATCGAAATTCTATTAAAGAGTCTATTTCTGCCGTTGAAGCGTATTGCCGTGAGATTACAGGAGAGAAGACATTAGGCGAGGCTCTTAATAAAATTAATGGTAAACGGTTGATCATACCTCAAATTTTGAAAGTTGCATTTGAAAAATTGTATGCATATACGAATCAACCTAATACAGGAATACGACACGCTTTGATGGACGAGACAGGCACTTATACTCCAGCTTCAGAAGAAGCATTGTTCATGTTGGTGTCATGCAGTTCTTTTATTAATTATCTAAATAAAAAACTGAAATAATTTCATATGGAAGAATACGATAGAATAGAAATACAGCATATTTGCTCTAATATATGTAGTGGCGGAACTCCTAAAAGTACCGTTGAAGAATATTATGGTGGGACTATTCCTTGGCTAAACACCAAAGAGATTAACTTTAATCGTATCTATAAAACAGAAAAGACAATAACAGACGAAGGATTAAATAATTCATCTGCCCAATGGATTCCTGCAAAATCTGTAATTGTCGCAATGTATGGAGCAACAGCGGGGAAAACCGCTATTACTCAAATTCCTTTGACAACTAACCAAGCATGCTGTAATCTTACTATTGATTCTACAAAAGCGGATTATAGGTTTGTTTTTTATGCTTTATGTAATGATTACGCTTATCTGGCATCGCTTGCAAATGGTGGAGCACAGCAAAATCTGAATGCACAGCAAATAAGAGAATTTGAGATACCTTATCCTTCTATTGAAGAGCAGGAATGTATTGCAGATATTCTTTCTTCCTTAGATGACAAAATCGAGCTAAACCGCTGGATAAATGATAATTTAGAGCAACAGGCACAAGCGTTGTTCAACGAAATGTTTCCCCATATTACTAAAGGAGAAAATATGATAGGGGATCTAATTATGCCTAAACGCGGAAAAGGACTCCTTTCCAAGAATGCAATAAAAGGAGATATACCAGTAGTCGCTGGGGGTATAGAACCTGCAACATACCATAACCAAGCCAATACGACTGCTCCTGTTTTGACAATAGCAGCATCAGGAGCTAATGCTGGGTATATAAATTTATGGCATATTCCTGTTTGGGCCTCAGATTCTTCTTACATTGATGATTCGATAACTCCAAATGTATATTTTTGGTATATCATGCTAAAGAAAAGACAAAAGGAAATATTTGATGCACAAGTAGGTTCTGCGCAGCCACATATTTATCCTAAACATATAGCAGAACTGCCCATGAATGTTGTCTTTGTTGAAAAAATAGCAGAATATAATGAGATTGTTACACCTATATTCGAGAAAAAAGGACAACTTTTTCTCGAAAGTAAGCGCTTAACATCACTTCGTGATACTCTCCTTCCCAAACTGATGTCTGGCGAGCTGAAAATTAATGATATAAATAACTAAATTCCCATTTATGGAAGAGTGGAAAGAATATAAAATCAGTGATGTCTGTAAAATAAGACATGGATTTGCTTTCAAAGGTGCATATTTCACAAATGAAAAGCAACCATATATATGCGTAACTCCTGGCAACTTTGATATAAAAGGCGGATTCAAATTATCTAAACCCAAATATTATCATGGCCCGATTCCTAACGACTATATTTTAAATAAGGATGATTTGATTGTGACGATGACGGATCTAAGTAAAGATGGAGATACTTTAGGGTATTCTGCTATAATACCACAAATTAGAGATATAACATTTCTACATAATCAACGCATTGGCTTAGTAGAGTCTATTGCTTCAAATATAAGTAAGCATTTTCTTTATTGGGTGATGCGCACTCCCGAATATCAAAAGTATATAGTAAATTGCTGTTCTGGTAGCACAGTGAAGCATACTTCTCCTAAATTAATTGGCACTTATGTTTTTAAGGCACCAGATCCTGAGACCCAAGAAGAAATAGCTTCTCTCTTGAATAATCTTGATGCCAAAATCGAGCTGAACCGCCGCATAAATGATAATTTAAATTAATATTAATTATGCAGTGGACAAGAGAATATATTGCAAAAGAACCAAGTCTTAGGACTTTTGAAACGCATATTTCAACAATAGAAAACAATGTTGAGATTAATCCTTCTTTGTGCGTTGAAGTAAGTAAAAGTCTAACTGAAGCACTTTGCAAAACAATTCTCACTAATCAAAATACAACATACAAAGATGATATTTCATTTAATGGTTTAGTAAAACAGACCTTAGAACATCTTATAAAACAGACTGGAAAAGAGATAGTTGGTCTATCTGAACTATGCCGTAGAATTTCGACTGTCGCTCAATCGATTGCAGAGATACGAAATAATGCAGGATTTGCTTCACATGGTTTGGATGTTTTGCATCCTCAGATAGACAAATCATTATCCTTACTGATATACAAAACAACAGATGTACTCTGTGGGTTCATTTTACATTTTTATTTCAGTTATGCCCACCACGCTAACCAAAGATTAATTTACCAAGATTGTGAGAGCTTTAATGATTGGTTTGATGAAGAAAATCCATTAGAAGTAGGAGGCGTACACTTATCAGCATCAGAGGCTCTTTACAACTTAGATTATCAAGCTTATAAAGCTAACTATATAGATTATTTAGAATTTCTTTTAGAAATGAATGAACAATAAAAAATAAAATACAATGCCCTTCACAGAAGATAATTACGAAAAAGCACTGATATCCCTCTTTGAGGGAATGGGCTATCAATATTTGTACGGTCCAGATATTGAAAGAGATTACTATGTGCCATATTATGAAGCACAATTAGAAGAAAGTCTGCAAACTGTTAACCCAAAGAAGCCACATGCAGCTATTCACGAAGCGATTATCAAACTACGCAATATTGATATGGGTAGTTTAGCGCAGCGTAATGAAACTTTTACAGACTATATGCAGCATGGCATAGAAGTCTCTTATTTCAATGGCAAGGAAATGCGCAATGAAATGGTTTATTTGATAGACTTTGAGCATACGGACAAAAACACTTTTCAAGTTATCAATCAATGGACATTCATTGAAAATGCAGAGAAACGTGCCGATATCATTGTATTTGTGAATGGTTTACCATTGGTGGTTGTAGAATTAAAATCACCTTCCCGTGAAGAGACGGACGCTTCAGAGGCATATCTTCAACTCCGCAATTATATGAAAGATATACCATCGTTGTTCTCTTTCAACATGTTCTGTGTAATGAGCGATATGGCTCTTTCCAAAGCTGGAACAATTACCAGCAAGGAAGCTCGCTATATGGAATGGAAAACAAAAGATGGCAATTATGAAAGTACGGAATTTGTCGATTATGATACCTTCTTTGAAGGAATATTTCAAAGGGAACGACTCTTAGACATAATCAAGAACTTTATCTGTTTTTCCAAAGAAGAAAAAGGGAGTGCCAAGATATTAGCAGGGTATCATCAGTATTTTGCAGTGAAGAAAGCCATCGAACGTACTAAACATGCTACAGTAAGTAATGGTAAAATCGGTGTGTTCTGGCATACGCAAGGCAGCGGAAAATCATTGTCAATGGTTTTCTACGCCCACTTGTTGCAACAAGAGTTATCACAACCCACTATTGTTGTGATTACCGACCGCAATGATTTGGACGATCAACTTTATACCCAATTCTCTAAATGTAAGGAGTTCTTGCGTCAAACACCAGTGCAAGCCAATAGTCGTGAGAATCTAAAAGAACTATTAAGTGGACGAGAAGCTAATGGCATTATCTTCACAACCATGCAGAAATTTGAGGAGTCTGACGAACCTTTGTCAGAGCGAAGAAATATTATCGTGATGACTGATGAGGCACATAGAGGACAATATGGCTTTGATGAAAAAGTCGACGCCACTACAGGTAAGGTCTCTATCGGCACGGCAAGAATCATTCACGATTCACTACCCAATGCTTCATATATTGGCTTTACTGGTACACCTATTTCTACCAAAGACAAAGATACCGTAGAGGTTTTTGGCGATTACATTGATATTTATGACATGACGCAGGCGGTTAATGACGGTGCTACTTGTCCTGTATATTATGAATCTAGAGTTATCAATCTAAATCTTGACGATGTAACCTTGCAAGCCCTTGATGACGAATACGAGCTGTTGGCTGAAGAAGGTGCAACAACAGAACAAATAGAGAAAAGCAAGAAAGAGATGTCACACTTGGAAGAGATACTCGGTGCACCAGCTACCATCGATTCTCTTTGTCAAGACATTATCAAACACTATGAAGAAAACCGTCAATATGAATTGACTGGTAAGGCAATGATAGTGGCATATTCGCGTCCCATAGCGATGAGCATTTATCACCGACTACTGGAGCTTCGCCCAAAATGGACGGATAAAATGAAAGTTGTCATGACGGGCAGCAACCAAGACCCAGAAGAATGGCACGACATTATCGGAAACAAGCAGTATAAGAAAGAACTTGCCAAACGATTTAAGGATGACAACGACCCGATGAAGATTGCTATTGTAGTCGATATGTGGCTCACAGGCTTCGACGTTCCCTCATTGGCAACTATGTATGTTTACAAACCAATGAGCGGACATAACCTAATGCAAGCCATTGCACGAGTGAACCGTGTATTCAATGGCAAAGTGGGTGGATTGGTTGTTGACTATATTGGTATTGCCAAAGCCTTGAAAGAAGCCATGCGTGATTATACGGGACGCGACAGAAAGAACTTTGGAAACCCAGACATCAAAGGTATGGCTTTTACAAAGTTCAAAGAGAAGTTGGAAGTGTGCCAAGACTTATTTCATGGTTATAATTATAGTAAGTTCCACACAGGGACAGATGCTGACCGTGCTAAATTAATCAAAGGTGGCGTGAACTTTATGTTGGCAGCCGATAAACAAGAACAACTGCCATTATATATGAAAGAAGCTGCATTGCTGCACAATTCCATCACTCTTTGCCGAAGCCTGTTGAATGAAGAGCAACGCTTCTTGGCTGCATTCTTTGAAACTGTACGCACTTTACTCTCCCGAATGACAGGAAAAGGGAAAGTTACGAAGAAAGAAATCAATGCTCGTATCAGTGAATTGCTGAAACAAAGTGTAAAAAGTAAAGGTGTAATCAATCTTTTCTCTGATGTTAAAGCCGAATTTTCCCTCTTTGATACAGCCTTCTTAGATGAAATTTCTAAGATGAAAGAAAAGAATATAGCTGTAGAACTGCTTAAAAAGTTATTGGCAGAGAAAGTGGCACTCTATCAAAAGACCAATATCGTGCAGTCAGAGAAATTCTCAGATCTTCTCAATCGTTCTTTGTCCAACTACCTTAAAGGATTACTCACCAACGAAGAAGTTATCCAAGAACTTTTGCAGTTGGCAAAAGATATTGCCTCGGCCGATTCTGCAGCTAATGAACTTGGTCTCACTCCCGAAGAAAAGTCATTCTATGATGCCTTGACGAAACCGCAAGCAGTTCACGACTTCTATAGTAATGAAGAATTGGTAGCTATGACAAAAGAACTCACCGACTCTCTGCGTAAGAACCGCACTATCGACTGGCAGAAGAAAGAATCAGCCCGTGCAGGTATGCGCAGAATGATTAAACATCTTCTGAAAAAATATCATTACCCACCAGAAGAAGCTGCCAATGCACTGGAAACTGTCATCAAACAATGTGAGCAGTGGACGGATAATGAACAAGAGAATTATTCAACAAAATCAGCCAAGATGTACGAAATCCACGAGGATGACATACTAATGGCAGCAGAACCATAATATATGAAAAAATCAGTTTGGCTTAGTAAAATCTCTATAAGGGCTCGGCAAAAAAGAATTCTTCGTAAGAAGGCACAACGTAAGAAAGAAATCAAAAGGAAAAGAGCCTTAGCACAAGGTGTTTGTAAGGAGGAACTTAAATGGAGAAATATTTATAAACGAAAATTTTATGATTACATAAAAATTCCTGCTCCCGATAATTTATCTTTAATAGATAATACTGAATCAGTACTTCATTTTATATCAAGACTAAGAGAATGTTTTGAAAAGAAGAAAAAAGTATTTATTAATTTGTCTCGTGTAAGTAATATTAGTGGGGATGGAATTTTAATATTACTATCCAACCTCGTTCTTTTCAAAACAAGAAAGATTAAATTTAACGGAAATTATCCAAAAGATAAAAAAACGAGGACAAAACTAGAGAAGACATGTTTTTATGATGCTATTTATAATTTTAACTACGCAGAAGAGAGTAAATATGATCTTACGAAAAATGACATATTTACACATGCACAGAAAAATGTAGATTCTCAACTTACAGCAGACTTAATAACAAAAAACTCTGCATATCTTTGGGGAGAAGAACGACGTTGCACAGGGTTACAAAGAGTATTCTTGGAACTAATGCAAAATACCAATAACCATGCTAGTAAAATTATAGGTGATAAATATTGGTGGCTGAATATGGAAAAGAAGAAGGATCCCAAGAGAATTTGCTTCTCTTTTATAGATTATGGTATGGGCATCTTTAAGAGTTTAGATAACAAACCCATTACTGATAAATTATATGATTGGGTAAAGAAAATTTCTCCGTGGTGTAATCCACAGAATCATGCAGAACTTTTAAAAAACATTTTTGAAGGCACCTTTCACAAGACCGTAACTGGCAAAGAATATAGAGGTAAAGGCATCCCTGGTATTTATAATCGCTTAAAAACTGGGTATATAAGCAATTTAGTATTAATCTCCAATGACTCGATGGGTAAACCCAACGAGGATAAATATGAAATACTTGACAATAAATTAAATGGAACTTTCGTTTATATAGAAATAGATGCACAATGTAAGAATCTACCCTTAGCAGTATAAATTATGAAATATTCTATAGCAACACAATTTTCTAGAGTACCATCTGCTCGCAATGAAGGAGAGGGGAAGTACTCTGGTATCAGTTTAAGAAAGATAATATATCCTTTATTAAAAGAGTGTATTCGTAATCAGGAAAAGTTTATAATAGATTTAGATGGTACAGCTGGTTATGGGACATCTTTCCTTGAAGAAGTTTTTGGGGGGTTAATTAGAGAAGAAAAATTAGACTATGGTGCGGTGTGTAACACTTTAGTGATAATCTCAGATGAAGAACCAGAATTGAAAGAAGAATGTTGGGAATATATAAAAGATGCATATGAAAAAAGTTAATATACTTATTATTTTTTCATTAGGTTGGATAGTCGGACTAATACTTTCAGACTTAAATTTCTTCTTCTACGATAACAAATTTAATATATTCGAGCTACTGTATTTTATCTGCAATGCATTGCTAACAATATACATAGCTTACATTATCAGCCAAAGTATCGAATCAAAAAAAGGTGAAAAAGGTATTATTATAGAAAAGGCTAATGAAATTGACGAATTATTAAAAGACTTACAGAACAAGTTTGTAGAGCGTAATGGTAAATATACCATAAACAACCTCACTATTGTTGGTCAATCTAAAGTTATCAACATGATAATAAATCAAACAAGAAAAAGTGTAAAAAAATATTATAAAGATATAGAAGATTCAGACGATTTTAAACAAATAAATATACGTAAACTGGTGAGAATATGTACTAATAGCCAACCCGGAAAAGAAGATGTTATAAAATGCGAAAATGACATATGGACATATTCTCCAGATAAATACGTTGAAATAATCAATGAATTACAAAGACTTAGAGAGCTTTGTTACCTTAACAAATTAGTATTAAACAAAGCTTAAATGTGCTTAGTTTTATGCTTTGACGATAACATACAAGATGTTTTCTAATCAATACTACTCAAATTAAGGAAACATTTTTGTACCACGCAAATGTAAGTCATTGATTATCAGTATAGGATAAGTTTGAGGAAGTGAAATAAAATAGGTATAATCACAAAAGTAGTCAGAAATAAATACCCGACTGCTTTTGTGATTCTAAAATATATAAGAAAAATCATTACTTACAACAATAAACATATTGTGCGAATGTGATGGCACTAATTATAAAAAATATTGCTATGAAAAATGACAAATCGGAAAAAAGAAATCAACAACCAAAATCACAAAGAAGAAGAATTAGTGATGGGAAAAATTCAGCCAAAGCCCAAAGGACAGGAAGAGCACTTGAATCCAAAGGACCATCAGGAAGTCCAGCAAGTAAAAGGAAAGTCTGGTAATACATTTGAAGAAAAGAAACAAAAGCTACAAGCTGAGACACAGGATTATATGTATCAGCAATCCAGTAAATTCTCGTCTGTGTCAAGAAACCTTGTATTAGGTATAATAGGTACAAATTGGTTTCTTACTTATGTTGATGGAAAACTAAGAATACCGAACCGATATTTGTTTGCTAGCCTTTTACTTGGGCTTATGTTTTTGCTTGTTGATGTTATTCATTATTTTGTGGATTCTGTAAGTTATCAAAAAGAGTTGTGTAGCTTGGATAAATATGAAACAGAACAAGAATTAGAAAGTAAACATGAGCCAGAGATGGATAAAATAAATAAAAGAAGTCATAGGTTTATTATTGCTAAATTTGTGTTACTTGTATTTGCATCTGTATTGTTTTTCTTTGGTCTAATAAAAATATTTATGGGAGAGGCATTTTTACCATAATAGTGTCTCTGTGGCGATAATGTTTTAATTCATCAAGGTACTTGTAATATTATTCCTATGACCCAAGAAGAATACAACCAATTACCCTATGACTATGCGCACTGTGCTGGAACTCATTGCGAGAAAGCCAGCCAGTGCTTACGCCACACAGCCTACACGATGCTCGAAATGGGTGGACGGGAGCAGTATATGATGGTGAACACGAATGTGATTGCGGATAAGAAGCCTTGTCCATTCTTCGACCCTAACAGCAAGGAACGTTTTGCATGGGGAATATCACGAATATATGACAACGTGCGGGTAGCTGATTTAAGTGATATCCGACAAAATCTCATCTACACCTTTGGCCGCACAGCCTATTATCGGATTAAACGAAAAGAGCGTGTACTGACAGAAAGTGAGCAAAAGGAGATAAGAGACATCTTCACAGACATGGGTTACGACGGCTATGCAATTGAGTTCGACAGCTATGAAGAACAATACCCTACACTTATGCATACCTACAAACGTGTATGAAATAAAACATCTTCTCGGTACTAAGCGAAAGTTTCAACAGTTTGAAACTTTAATTTCATCAGTATGAAACTCCAGTTTCATTATATTGAAACTCTAGTTTCATTCTTATGAAAATAATTAGTTTATAAAGAGCAAAATAAAGCTATAGCTATTAAATATACTCAACTATAGTTCGCACCTTATGTTTCTAACAAATATTTGCTCAAGCTTTGTGAATATATAGAGTTGTACTCCGCTAAGCTTCCCTTATCACACGTTGAACCAATTAATATCAAAGGTATAGTTGCCTTAGATCTGTTTCATTTTGGTTGGAATATATGTAACCATTTTAGAGTTGGCAAACAAGATGAAATTTCACAGTTCCTCAAACAGGTTTTTGCCATCACATTCAAAGATGTAGAAGTTGGAAGCATAAAAAGTCACCTCCGTGATGATGAGAAGAAAGGCACTATACCCATTGTAGAAAGCCTTTCAGACCACCAAATAATAGAATAACACACAAACCTATTGTGTTTTTATAGTGTTTCTTCAGTGTCTTAGGACACAGAGGAAACACTTATTTTTGTGCTAAAAGTTCCCTGTGTATATCTACAGACCATCATTATGTTGGATTTAATTCTGATTTGTCAAGTATTCTGTGTAAATAACTTATAAAATGAAGTTGTTCAAGACATTCATTTTTTGTTATTTGACAATTCAATTTGTGTGCATGAGCATTTCTAAAAGCCATTATGGCTCCTGAAAATAACCACATAATACCTTGTTGTATGTCTTTACTTTTGGATATCTTTAAGATAGGCTTATTAGGCGAAAAAACATTTTGCATAAGCGGGGTATTGTCTAATTCATAGCATTGTGATTTCTGTTTTACTTGATTTACCAAACCTATTGTCGCATCTAAAACAGCTTGTCTATAATAGCCATCTATGAATAATTTAGATGAAGTCTTGATAATATCTTCATGCAAAGTTATTAATGATTTGTCTTCTTGAAAGGAATCTGCATTGTCTATATTATCAATAGCGGCATTAATCTTTTTTTTCGCTGTTAAAATACACGGTTTTATTTCGTGTGAGAAATATTCGAAACTATGGGCAATAAACGCTTTGCCATTGATAGAAACCTTGAATGGTTTTTTAAAAACAATAAATTGTCTTATATCACTGCTGATCGCCATATTCTCCATATTTTCAATTGTACCTCTGTATGGATAGTATTCACGTTTATTAACCTCGCTTAGAGGAATCACACTTCCCTTCGGGTAATACCTAAATTTATCTCCATTCTTATCGTAAAGAATTACAGGAATCTTTCTGTATTCAGGTAGCTCTACATTTGCATCGTATCCATAAAGTTCATTAACGCACAATTGCTTTAGTGCTATGCTCCCTGTTCTTTGAGCAAAATCAATTATTGATGGTAACACATCGGACAGTTTCTTAGAATTAAGTTCTTTAACTATTTGACTTTTAATGCTATTGAAATCTTCCATTTTCATTTTTGGTTATTTATAATAATGTTGTTTTAGCTCTTTTCATATAATGGAAAGAGGATGTCACAAAATTAAGAAAAATAATATTATTATGTACAAATACGTATCAAAAACGAGGATAGTAAATCAATTGATAAACTGGTGACAGATATAAGGTTTGTAGAGTAAAGGTGCAGAAAGAACTTCCAAAACAACAAGAATATTTCTATAGGCATAGCTTTGATATTAAATCCTCGAAGGTCTTTACTTATATGGTTGTGACAACTGCCGTATTGTTTTGTTTCTTTGGTCGGCAATTACTTCTTGTGGCAAAGTAAACAGCAATACAAGACGATGCCTTGAAATTTCGTATCATTAGAGTATGGCGAGGTTGCAGCCCTAAGGAAATCCTATGGCTTAACGATGTGTTTGACATTCATCGGAACAAAACTGCAATCAAAAATATTAAGAAGCAAATAGATGGTTATGAATTAGGATTAAAGCAGAAAGCAGATAGTCTGATGCAAAGAAAAATAGTTGATTAATCAAATAAAACGCATACAATATAAAAGAAGGGAAATAAATCCTCTTTTATATCGTATATCAAATTAAATTTGTTATTTTTGTAATTGATAAGGGAATAATTATGAAAACTCCAAACAATCGAATCAAAGAGGTACTTAATGAGAAAGGTATTAAGCAGACGTGGTTAGCAGAGCAATTGGGCAAGAGCTTTGCAATGGTCAATGCCTATGTGGGCAATCACCGTCAACCGAGTCTTGATATGATTGCTCAGATAGCCGATATATTGCAAGTTGAGCCAATTGACCTTATTGTGTTTGTGGATAAGAAAGTTAAGAATTAATGTTGGGACATTTAATTTAGGTAGCAAGATGACTGACTTTGAAAAATATATCCGACAGAGCGAACCGCATAAACGAGAGAAAAGTTATGCGTGGCAAACAGCTATTGGCTTGCAGGCTGTTGATGGGCTGAAGACTTCAGACTATCTGCGTGAAACTGCTCGCCAGCATATTGAGGGCGATATTACGATTGAAGAGGTAAAGCGGCTTGTCAATAGCTATTATGAGTCGATGACAGCCCGTAAGGACGTAGAAGACAGAACAGAGGAAGCAGATAAAGTATCGGCTCGTATCACCGAATTGCTGTCCGAGCAGAGTTTTACATTCTCGCCATTGGAATATATTTCAATTCATCGCCGATTGTTTGAAGGCATCTACGAACACGCCGGTAAGATAAGAGATTACAATATTACTAAAAAGGAATGGGTGTTGAATGGTGAAACGGTACTATATGCAGGTGCAGACAGTATTCGTGAAACGTTGGAGTACGACTTTTCCCGTGAAAAAGAATACGATTATAAGCATCATGATATAGCAGAAGCTGTGAGCCATATCTCACAATTTGTTTCTGACCTTTGGCAAATCCATCCGTTCGGGGAGGGCAATACCCGTACAACGGCAGTCTTCACTATCAAGTATCTGCGCACATTTGGTTTTAACATCAGCAACGAAACCTTTGCTCACTATTCGTGGTACTTCCGCAATGCACTGGTTCGTGCCAACTATAACAATATACCTAAAGGGATTTTTGCGACAACACAATATCTTGAGGCGTTCTTCCGCAATTTGATATTAGGTGAGCAGAACGAACTAAAGAACAGACTTCTACATATAGAAGCACCAAAGCATTTGGTTCAAAGTGCCAGTTTGGAAGTTCCAAAGAGCCATAATGACACTTTGGATTGCACTTTGGAAGAAGTTACACTTATAAAGTTTGTCAAGGAGAAACCACAAGCAACACAAAAGGAAATTGCTGTGCATATAGGTAAGTCTGAGCGAACCGTAAAACGTATGACAACGCGTTTGTCAGAACGTGGCATTATTGAACGCAAAAATGGTAAGCGCAATGGCTATTGGGAGATTAAAAGCAAAGAACTAAACAACTAAAATCCAATTTATTTATGAAACGCTATTCACTTAAAATAAAAGAAATAGAATTACAGCTACATGATGGTAATTATAATCGTCGTGTACGGTATAACGAAAAAGATTTTGATATTCTTGTTATCAGTTTTAAGGAAAAAACTGACCTTATAAGAAAATTTGCAATCTCTGCAAATTGTTTACCAAATAGTGATTCCATTCATTTGATATTTGATCCCAATACTCACAAGGTAAGTTTCTCACCACAAGAAATAAATACTAATATTATTAGTGATGTTGAAAAATTGCTTTGTTCTGATAAAACATGAGCATTTATGGTAGAAGATAAAGATCAATATAAGAAATCAATCCGTTTCTTCAACGACCATGAAGTAAAAGCGGTGTGGGACGAGGAACACAGTAAGTGGTGGTTCTCAGCTACTGATATTGTTCGAGCCATCAACAACGAACCTGATTACACTAAGGCTGGTAACTATTGGCGATGGCTTAAAAGGAAGTTGAAGCAAAAAGATGTTGAACTCGTGAGTGCCACTCACGGCTTCAGATTTAACACAACTTGGATTAAAGCCAAATAGATAAGAACGAATATCTCTTTGTAATAATATATAAGAGTTTGTCTAAAGATGCATACCTCAAGTCTTTTATACAGCCTGCATTCATTACAAAGATTTATGATAGAGCTATATGTTTCAAAGACAGTCTGTGGTTATCTTATGGTGAATTTTATAAAGGGACTAACATAAATAATTTAATATGAAAAGTTTTAGAATTGAAAGTATTTACATAGCAGAAGAATGTGCCGAAAAGTATTGTAAGATACTAAAAATGGGATGTGAATATAAGTTTTATTCTGATAGTACAACTGAGGATATAAATTTATATGGTAATAATATAAATATATGTGCGCTTGTAGGTAAAAATGGAAGTGGCAAATCATCTCTCCTTGATATGTTGTATCGTATAATTAATAACTTTGGATATTTACTTTTTAGGGGGGCTATTATGCCTGGAGCAGAAGACCCTATTTTTCTTAAAGGAATCTATGCTTCTATAAGATTTAAATATGGAGACAAAAAACTAGAACTTAAATGTGAAGATAAATGTATGTACCTATATTCAAATACAACAGAACTTATTTGGAGTGATGAATACAATGGAGAAAATATTATTGATGTAGAAACTGAGAATTATAAAGGAAATTCTGATACTTGGATAGATAGTGATAAAGAGAACATAATTAATGTTGCCAAAAATTTCTTTTTTACAATAGTAACAAACTATTCTATTCAATCATTAAATTATGAAGATTATGAAGAAGAAGGTTCTTGGATACAAAAACTTTTTCATAAAAATGATGGCTATTCACACCCTATAGTATTAAACCCTTATAGACATGATTATGGTATAAACACTGAAATAGAGGCAGAACTTACAAATTATCGTTTATCTGCTATCTTATTAAATTCAACAGAAGAGAAACCTTTTCTTGACGGCTATAATTTAAACAGATTGGAGTATCATTTTGCGCCATTTAAGTATTATCGGATTATTTATGCAGCCTATCGCCTTAGGGCTATTAATGAACAAAGAGAAGACATATTTTTAGATCTTAAAGACGATTATGATATTATCGGTTTCATAAATGACAGATTCTTAGAAGCATATGAAAAGAAAGGCTCATGTACAAACCTCATTTTAGAAGGATTACACGGTCTTAGTTTAAACTTGTCACAAAATAGTCGGGCTTCTTATATAGCAGCATGTGTATATATTGTTTATAAAGTTCTGTCATCAACAAAATATCCTGATTATGCTCAGTACTATAAAAGTCTCCATAGATTTGAACACTGTATAAGTTGTGAAGTGGTTAATCAAGAAATAAAAGAATACATCAATAAATTAACAAAGGACAAATCGCATATAGCAAATAAACTGCATCAAACTATTCAATTCATAAATAATTATGATCGTATTAAAGAAAGCGTTGGATTGAGTTTGAACATTACGGATTCTTCTTTTAATTTTAAAACCTATTTGGATTCAAACAAATTGCCTAACAATATTTCGGACATAATCAAGGAACTTCCCCCACCTTTTTATAAGGTACAGATATTTCTGAATAGGAATAGGAGTAAAAATGATAAATGGAGTCAAACAGATGAAGTCCTATTTAGTAAATTAAGTTCTGGTGAAAAACAATTTGCTTATATGATGAGTACTTATATTTATCATTTAGCAAATTTAGAGTCTATTCAAAAAGCTAACCAAACTAACCCCAAAGCCAATAAGCGTGTAGCATATTCTATGATAAATATGATATTTGACGAAATGGAGCTATGTTTTCATCCAGAGTATCAACGAACCTTTGTTAATAATCTTGTTTCTTATATTGAAAGAGCAGAATTAAATAAAGTTTTTTCCTTTAATATCATTCTAACTACTCACTCTCCATTTATTTTATCAGATATTCCTGCATGTAATATTTTGGCTTTAAAGGATGGGATACCTGATAATTCATTCAAGAATGAGAGAACTTTTGCAGCAAATATATACGATATTTTAGGGAATAACTTCTTTATGGAGACATTCATTGGTGAGTTTGCTTCAGACGAAATAGATAGAATAATTAAGAGGTTAACAAATGGGAAAGTAATTGCAGAAAAAGGAAAATCTATAATTAAATCAAAAATAGAACTTATTGGAGATGATATTATTAGAATAAAGTTGTTAGAAAAGCTTGGTGGTGGTGATGATATTCGAGAGAGAGTTAAAATCCTTAATGCGGAACTAAAAGAATATAATGATATATGATACCATTAAAATTTAAAGATGAAAGTAAACTTGAGTTCTATAAAGATTTCATAGAAAAATTTAAATTAAGAATAGAAAGTATAAAAAAAAATGGTTCGTATGGTAATAAAGAGTCCGTTGTATATCTCAAAAAGGCGACAATAGATTTTCTTGAATATCTATTGATTGACGAGAATCTTTCTGATTTAGCCAACTGTCCTGCTGATAAATTAATAGATAAGGTAAATGAAATCAGAGTGAATCATGATGAAAGATTAAATAAAAATAAAGATCTTCATTTTCAAGTTAAAAAGATATTTGTTGATGCTTATAATCAAATTCCCAAAGATAAATTTATTAAAGCTTTGGATATAAAAGTATGTCCATATTGTAATAGGTCATACATTAACTGTATAGATAAAGAGGACGGTTCTCCTCCTATCAAAGGGCAGCTTGATCATTTTTATTCAAAAAAAGATTATCCATTTCTTGCTATTTCAAAGTTTAATCTTGTTCCCTCATGCAGTGACTGTAATGGGATTGGAGGAAAATATCGGACAGATGCTTCTGGAAGAAAAACTAAAAAAAATGATCAGAAAAGACCTCTAGTAAATCCTTATCTTATTTCAAATACAGATGGTTTAAAATTCAGGATGGAAATAGAAACAGGTTTTGCAAATTTTAAAGATATTGAAAACTCAATTAAAATCATAGTTGAGGAAAAAAATAATTCAGGACTCTCGGAGAATATAAATACCTTCCATCTAAGAGAAATTTATAATAGCCATCGAGATATTGCTGCTGAAATATATCTAAAAAGTTTAATGATGCATAAAAAATATCGATCTTCTATCAAGAAAAAACTGCACTATCTGAATTTAAGTTTAACAGATAGAGAGTTCTATCTAATAATTCTAGGTATAGAAAGTGATTCAAAGTATTTTAAGAATAGGTCTTTATCTAAATTTAAAGCTGATTTAGCCAAGGATTTATTACTTTTTTAATAATAAAAAATCAACAAATTCTTAAATACATAAAATACTATTGAGATGATAATTTCCAAGCTGATTTCTATTCAAATGTGAGTTCGATATAAAAAATCTCCATTATAGGACAGTACCTTATATTGAGAACGATTTTCCTTTTTTGTTGTTAAAGCGAGTGCTGAAGAAAAAGGCAAAAGGGAGAGTAAAAAAGAGGATGTATCAATTTTGACACACCCTCGTGTTTGTATTATACAGCCAATATAATGCTTGATGTGAATGTGAAAATGTTATTTAGTCGTCCCTTAAAAACTATATTTCAGCATAAAGCTTGTACTGACAAGCTCTATGCTGATTCTTTTTATAAGGTACAAAAGAACTCTCATAGCTCTTTTGAAGTTATATGCTGCCGCAGCTAATAATACATTGATAGCATCTCCTTTCACACCTTTATAAAAGTTGCGAGATAATCGGTGGTCTGCTTTAAGATGT
>ERZ772979.394-NODE-394-length-31460-cov-26.808757_pt1 | contig 31460 bp, 17 predicted proteins | sample MGYA00511130_ERZ772979 | MGnify/ENA primary metagenome ERZ772979 (study PRJEB29015, sample SAMEA2738103) | human oral metagenome | biome: human oral; feature: human-associated habitat; material: saliva | place: China | collected 2186 ... | reverse complement strand
GATGACCGCAAACTGCTCGATTATGCTTCCACGGAAGAAGCTCAGAATATTCAAAATTATGAGACGCTCAGCGCGGATGATTTTCTGATGCAGCTCACCGAATACGCTCATCCCTCCTTATTTGCGGAGGTCTATCTTTTCCAGGAATCCTACGCTCGCTCTAAGGGGTTCACGGAGATTGATATTCCTCGCGCACTTGAACGAGCAGGGGCGGGTCAATTTGCCCGATATCTTCGGACTGTGGTGATTAATAGCCCGCAATTTGTCGATTTTGAGCGTGAGTTTAAAGCCCGGTCTTCTAGTAACTAGATAGACATTGCTACGTCCCCTACCTTGTCACGGCATCGTTTAGGCTAGAAGCATGAGTAGTGTTGTTTTTTCCCAGGTGATGGATGCCCGTCAATGGCGTGCCGCTGCGGCGGCGCATGAGGCACGTGCCGGCCGCTACGCCGACCCGTTTGCGCAGCGTCGCGCCCGCCACGAAGTGCACCCCGTGGAAGACTTCCTCTTCACCTACTACACGCTCAAGCCCGGCCAGTTCAAGCGTTGGCACCCCGGCGCCGGCGTCATTCTGCTGGATGTGCCCGAGCGCGCCTCATGGCGTTTCTACCGACCCGCAACCGAGCAGGAGCTCCTTGACGCTGGCTGCACTCCGCAGGTGGCGCGTGCCCAGGCGGATGCCGTCTCCGCCGTCACGGTGGACGTCACCGATTTTGTGGAGCGCCGCGCTACCGCCCTCGCCTTCACCCACGAGATCCTGCGCAACACCGCCGCGAAGAAGGGGCAGTTCGGTTGCTTCGGCATGCACGAGTGGGCGATGGCGTACAAGTCGGTGGAGAACAACATCCGCCACGACTACCTGGAACTGCGCCTGGGCGCGGAGGGTACGGACCGCGTGGTGGAGGAGCACCGCATCCGCTGCTCGCACTTTGATGCGTTCCGTTTCTTCATGCCGCAGGCGGCACCGATGAACGAACTGCAGCCGACCCGCGAATCCCAGCGTTTTCTGGAGCAGCCCGCGTGCCTGCACGCGAATATGGACGTGTACAAGTGGGCGTATAAGTTGCTGCCGCTGGTTGATTCGACTCTAGTCATGGATTGTTTTGACCTGGCGTGGGATGCGCGCGAACTGGATATGCGCGCCGCCCCCTACGATATTCGCAGCTGGGGATACGAGCCGATTCCGGTGGAGACGACCGAGGGTAAGGCTGAGTACGTGCGGATTCAGCGTGAGCTGTCGGAGCGTTCGATTGAGCTACGTGAGCGCCTGTTGCAGGTGTGCGAGCGCTACCTGCCGCCACTGAGCAGTGAGTAGGCTGAGTAGTGAGTAGGCTGAGCGGCGAGTAGACCGTGCGGTGAGTAGCTGGTTGGTGGCGGGGGCCAGTTGCGTTTTTGGCGCTGTGGCCTGTGGGTTTGGTGCCCAGCGCGTGAGAAAAGGGTGACTTGGGGCTCTCTATTTGGTAATTGGTGGTCTCGTCATCTCACTTTCCGCTGTACTGGGGTAGAATGAGATACGGCTCATACAGAACCCACGCACCCAAGGAGTGCCCACACATGGCCCGTATTGTTGTTGATGTTATGCTCAAGCCCGAAATTCTTGACCCGCAGGGTAAGGCTATTTCTCACGAGCTGCCCCGTATCGGCGTTGATTCCTTCGTTGATGTTCGCCAGGGTAAGCGCTTCGAGCTGACCGTCGAGGGTGAGGCAACCGAGGAGCACCTCGCGGCTGCCCGCAAGGCTGCTGAAGAGTTGCTCTCGAACCCCGTCATCGAAGACGTTGTGAACGTTTCGGTTCTGGAGGACTAATACCTATGGCAGAGTCCCTCGCACCCACTGAAGTCCCCCTGGTTGGCGACTTCTCTAGCTACTCCCCGAACCCCGCTTTCGCTGACGCACGCGTTGGCGTGGTGACTTTCCCCGGCACCCTGGATGACCGTGACGCTGCGCGTGCTGTCCGTCTGGCTGGCGGTACCGTCGTTGAGCTGTGGCACGACGACGCTGATTTGAAGAACGTTGATGCCGTCATTATTCCTGGCGGTTTCTCCTACGGTGACTACCTGCGTGCTGGCGCTATTGCTGCGAAGGCTCCCGTGATGCGTTCGGTGATTGATGCCGCTAACGCTGCTGGTACCTCCGGTTCCGCTCCCCTGCCTGTTCTGGGTATTTGCAATGGTTTCCAGATTCTGACTGAGTCTCACCTGCTGCCCGGTTCGATGATTAAGAACGATCACCGCAAGTTCATTTGCCGTGACCAGGTTCTGCGCATTGAGAATAACTCCACCTCCTGGACGAGCGATTACGCTGCAGGCCAGGAGATTGTTGTCCCTCTGAAGAACCAGGACGGTCAGTACGTTGCTGACCCGAAGACTCTGGAGGCGCTGGAGGCTGAGGGTCGCGTGGTGTTCCGCTACGTTGGTTTCAACCCGAACGGTTCCCGTAATGACATTGCTGGTATCAGCAATGAGCGCGGTAACGTGGTCGGTCTGATGCCGCACCCGGAGCACGCTGTGGAGCCCGGCTTCGGTCCTTCCTCTTCCGGTTTTGGTGAGGTTTCTCTGCGCGGTGGCGCCGATGGTCTCGGCGTGTTCACCTCCGTTCTTGCCAACCTGATTAACGCCCGCTAACGCACGACAAGGATTCTAAGAAGTTATGAGCGAAAAGCAGTTTAACCTCGACACCGTCGAGCACGCGGCGGCAACCCCGGACACCGAACTCCCCTGGGCTGAACTGGGTCTGAAGGAGAACGAGTTCGAGGACATTAAGGAGATTCTTGGTCGCCGTCCTACCGCGGCTGAGCTGGCAATGTACTCGGTCATGTGGTCCGAGCACTGCTCCTACAAGTCTTCTAAGGTTCATCTGAAGCAGTTCGGTGCGAAGGTCACCGATGAGATGAAGAAGGACCTGATGGTCGGTATCGGTGAGAACGCCGGTGTGACCGATATTGGTGACGGCTGGGCTGTTACCTTCAAGATTGAGTCCCACAACCACCCCTCGTACGTGGAGCCCTACCAGGGTGCTGCAACCGGTGTGGGCGGTATTGTGCGTGACATTATTTCCATGGGTGCACGCCCGATTGCTGTGATGGATCCGCTGCGTTTCGGCGCGATTGATCACCCGGACACCGCCCGCGTTATTGGCGGCGTGGTTGCCGGTATTGGTGGTTACGGTAACTCCCTGGGCTTGCCGAACATCGGCGGCGAGGTTGAGTTCGATTCCTGCTACCAGGCAAACCCGCTGGTCAACGCACTGGCTGTGGGCATTATGCGCCACGAGGACATCCGCCTGGCGAACGCATCGGGCGTGGGCAACAAGGTTGTCCTCTTCGGTGCACGCACCGGTGGCGACGGCATCGGCGGTGCGTCGGTGCTGGCGTCCGAGTCTTTCGATGACACCAAGCCCTCGAAGCGTCCTGCCGTTCAGGTGGGCGACCCCTTCGCTGAGAAGGTTCTGATTGAGTGCTGCCTGGAGCTGTTCAAGGGTTCCGTGGTTGAGGGTATTCAGGACCTGGGTGCTGCGGGTATTTCCTGCGCAACCAGCGAGCTGGCTTCTAACGGTGAGGGCGGCATGCACGTCGACCTGACCAAGGTTCTGCTGCGTGACCCCACCCTGACCCCGGGCGAGATTCTGATGTCTGAGTCTCAGGAACGCATGATGGCTGTTGTCTCCCCCGAGAACGTGGAGCGCTTCGAAGCGATCATGAACAAGTGGGGCGTGGAGTATTCCTTCCTCGGTGAGGTCACCAACTCTGGCCGCCTGGTCATCGAGTGGGACGGCGAGGTCATCGTGGATGTTGACCCCCGCACCGTTGCGCACGACGGCCCGACCTACGAGCGTCCTTACGCACGCCCCGAATGGCAGGATGACGTCCAGGCTAACCACTTCACCGGTTCGGCTGCTGACGATTCCCGCCCGCGCGGTAAGGAGCTGGGCGAGGCAATCAAGGCGTTCATGGCGTCCCCGAACATGTGCTCCAAGTCCTGGATTACCAACCAGTACGACCGCTACGTTCAGGGCAACACCGCCCTGTCCATGCCGGACGACGGCGGCGTGGTGCGCGTGGACGAGAACACCAACCTCGGTGTTGCTCTGGCGACCGACGCCTCCCCGCGTTTCACCTACCTGGATCCGTACGAGGGTGCTCGCGCGTCCTTGGCTGAGGCGTACCGTAACGTTGCGACCGTTGGTGCACGCCCCGTGGCTGTGTCTGACTGCCTGAACTTCGGTTCTCCCGAGGATCCGGACGTCATGTGGCAGTTCGCTGAGGCTGTTCGCGGTCTGGCTGATGGCTGCATGGAGCTGGGTGTTCCGGTGACCGGCGGTAACGTGTCCCTGTACAACCAGACCGGTGGTAAGGCTATTAACCCGACCCCCGTGGTGGCGATGATGGGCGTGATGGATGACGTCACCCGCCGCACCCCTTCGGGTTGGGCTCCTGAGCATGACGGCCAGGCAATCTACCTGCTGGGTACCACTCGCGATGAGCTGGACGGCTCCGAGTGGGCTCGTTTCAAGGGTCACCTGGGCGGTCAGCCGCCGAAGGTTGATCTGGCTCTGGAGCGTCAGCTGGGTGACATGCTGGTGAACATGTCTCGTGACGGCATGATTGATGCCGCGCACGACGTGTCTGCTGGTGGTCTGGCGGCGGCTCTGTCGGAGGCTTGCCTGCGTTTCAACACCGGTGCCCGCATTGGTCTGGGTGAGGTTGCTGAGCGTGACGGCCTGGACCTGTTCACCCTGCTGTTCTCGGAGTCCCTGGGCCGCGTTGTGGTTTCGGTTCCGCGTTCTGAGGAGGTGCGCTTCAAGGATATGTGCACCGCTCGCCAGTTCCCCTTCGCACGTATTGGTGTGGTGGATGCTGCGTCGAACGCTCTGGACTTCCAGGATGAGGTTTCCATTGACCTGGATGAGCTGCGTGCAACTCACGAGGGTACTCTCGCTTCTTACTTCGGTGAGGTTGCGAAGGGCTAGTCTTCGACTAGTTTGAAACGAACGCCGAAAGGGGCGGATGCTTTGTGAAAGCATCCGCCCCTTTTGTTATGCCCGCAGGCTTGTGCATTGAGCGGTGAGAGGTTGTGCGTTGAGGCGTTCGGTGTTTATGCCTCGGCGACCTTGCGGCCCAGCTGTGCGAACAGGGAGGCGTTGATGCGGAAGCCTTCGATGCATTCTTCGATGAGGGCTTCGCGCTGTTCGTCGGTCAGGGGTGCGTTGTCGAGCAGTTCGCGGTAGCCGTCCTTGAAGACCTTGGGCTTGGGCAGTTCGGTGAAGCGGTACATGCTCAGTGCTTCTGCGGGGATGCCGTAGTGGCGGGTGACGAGCGCTGCGACTGCCTGGCCGCCGGAGAGGTCGCCGAGGTAGCGCAGGTAGTGGTGTGCGAGGTAGCGTTCGGGGGAGTTGATGGTGGCGCGGATACGCTCTACGTATTCTGCGGTTGCGGGCAGGGGCGCGTCGATGTCGCCGTCCTGGCCGAGTGCGCGGATGTCTGCACGGATGTATTCTGCGCGGTCGAGGCCGGGGTGGGTGAAGGGTTCGGTGATGGGGCTGGTTTCTGCGCGGTAGTGTTCGGAGACTGCCTCGAGTGCTTCGTAGATGTGCACGTACTGGTTGATGAGGCGCAGGTATGCCTCGGTGTTGAGGGAGCCGCCCATGAGGTCTTCCATGAAGGTGGAGTGTTCGGCGTTGTCGTGGACGTGCTTGGTGCTTTCCTTCAGGCGTGCGGAGAAGCGTTCCTGGGTGGTTTCGGGGGCGGTAATAGTCATGGTGAGTTCCTAAAGTGGCTTGTGGGTGAACAATAAATGTTTTAGTGACACCATGTCACCAAAACCTGTTAATGACATATTGTCACCAAAAACCAGTTTTGGCAATAGTTCTCATAAAAAATTTGCTAAGGTAAACCTTATGAACAAGTCACCCTAGGCATTAAGTTACACAAACATAGGCTAATAGGGCTAGACTTGATACGAACACCACAATCACAAAATTCAAGGAGACACCGAATGTCTACCCCCTCTCTCACCAAGCGCACTTGGGCGTTCTTGGCTTCAGCAACCATCGGCCTCAGCGGCGTCGCCGGCGTACCTGCAGCCTTCGCAGCTGAAACCAACTCCCACGTCAGCGCCGGTGAGGTAACCGCAGCCTCAGAGCAGAGCCTGCAGGACGTCACCGTCAACTGGGGCCTGAAGAAGTCCTTCCGCTCCTACATCAACGGCGCCTTCTCCCAGGGCTCCCAGGAACTGACCGGCGTCACCACCAACGAAGACGGCTCCTACCACTTCACCTCCGCCGAAGGCACCGTAGCCAACGGCGAATACTCGGTCACCTTCACCGGCTCCTCGATTCACTACACCGCACACCACGGCCTGCTGGAAGTCATCATCTCCGACCTCTCCGTCACCATTAAGGACGGCGTGGGCACCGTGCGCGCCAACGTTCAGTCGCGCCCCTACAACGGCAACACCACCCCGAACGACCTGGTCGAAACCAAGAACATGACCCTCGGCACTTTCAACGCCTCCGGCCTGAAGGTTGAGGGTAACACCATCACCCTGCCCAGCGTTGACGAGGAAAACGGCACCCGCGTCAAGCTTTCCGAAGAGGCAACCGGCGCCTTCGCGGGCTTCTACAAGGCAGGTCAGGAGCTGGATGCACTCGGCTTCTCCGCAACCATCGTGACCAAGGAAGCACCCGCGCCGAGCCCTGAGCCCAGCACTGAACCCAGCGCCGAGCCGACTGCTGCGCCGACCGCAGAGCCCAGCAGCGAGCCTTCCTCCGCACCGACCAGCGAGGCGCCCAAGCCCGCAGAGCCCACTTCTGCAGCGCCGAGCGCACCCCCCACCTCCGCTGCACCCTCTTCCCCCGCCGCAACCACCGAGCCCAAGCGTGAAGAAAAGGTCACCGGCAACGTCGTCGAGTCCGGCACCCTCAGCTGGGATATCCGCGAGTCCTTCCTGAAGTACCTGACCGGCTTCGCGCACGGCTCCGTGAACGTTGAGGGCATGGAGAAGACCGCAGCTGGCGGCTTCAAGTACACTCAGGCATCCGGCGTGTACAACCCCGAGACCAAGACCGGTCAGATCAACTTCGCGGGCACCGCAGAGTTCACCGGCCACAACGGTCAGCTCAAGAGCACCATCAAGAACATGCGCCTGGTCGTCGTCAACGGCAAGGGCACCCTGGTCGCTGACGTTGACGCGCTGACCCGCGACGGCAAGTCCGTTTCTAAGACCGGCATGGCTATCGCCGAGGTGGACCTCTCCGGCGCGAGCGTGAAGGACGGCGTCTTCTCGGCGCAGAACGCGGCAGTCGCGCTCACCGCTGAAGGTTCCGACGTGCTCTTCGCCGGCCAGTACCGCGGTGCCGACAACGCCATGGCGCCGCTGAGCTTCTCCGTAAAGCTCAGCGAGCAGACCGCGGAGAACACCGTTGAGGTTCCCCGCATCTCTGAGAACAAGTCCTCCGATAACAAGGGTTCTGAGAACGGCTCCTCCGATAACTCCGGCGCTAACGGCTCCGGTTCTAATGGTTCGGCAGGCACCTCCGGCAGCGTCTCTAACGGCGGTTCCTCCTCGAACGGTTCTGTCAGCAACAACCCGGCACAGCCGGTCTGCGTACCCGTCACCCGCACCCGCGAGGTGCAGGAGCAGGGCGCATCCGACGGCACCATTAAGAGCGCAAACCTTGGCTGGGGCGTGCGTGATTCCTTCCGCAACTACGTGCGCGGCGGCATCGCGAACGGTAGCTGGGAGCTGGACGGCACCTCCTACTCTTCGGATGCGTTCAACTGGTCTAACGGCACCGGCACCTTCAAGAACGGTAAGGGTTCCATCTCCTTCAGCGGTTCGGTTCGTTTCACCGGTCACCACGGCATTCTGGACACCACCGTTGCGAACCCGCGCCTTGAGATTAACGGCAATTCCGGCACTCTCTACGCGACCATGAACAGCAATGACCCCTCCGGCAAGGCAACTAACTATGGTGAGGTGGCACTGCTGAAGGTGGATCTTTCGGGTCTGCAGAGCTCCTCTGACGCTGTGAGCGTCAACGGTGCGGCAACCACCCTGACCGCTGAGGGCGCGAAGGCGTTCGCTGGCTTCTACGACGCCGGTAAGGACATGGCTCCGCTGAGCTTCTCCGCGGCGATTAACGGCGCGAAGACCACCACCAAGACCGTGTCCGAGACCGTCTACGAGGGTGAGGGTTGCGACCCGGTCACCGGTAAGCCTCTGGCTTCCACCGGCGCCTCCGGTGTTGAGGGCACCCTGGTTGCAGGCTTCATCGCTGTTGCAGCCGGCGCGGGTACCGTCGTGTACACTCGCCGCCGCAAGAAGGCATAACGGCACCTCACGAGGATGCCCACACTGTCGGCTCGCCTGTGAGGCTCAATCACGAGGTTCACCGGTGAGCCGACACGGTCCGTGCGGGGGTGCAGATTTTCACTGCACCCCCGCTTCAGATGCCAGGTTTTACCCCGGCGCCTACCCCAGTTTTCCTAACTCCCTTTTTTCTGTGAGACGACGATGTTTTCTTCCCTTTCTTCTTCTGCCCTGAACCGCCGCGATGCAGTGAAGTATGCGGCATTCTCCATCACTTCCGCGTTCCTGCTGAGCTCTTGCGGTGTGGGTACTCAGAACCCGGCCGCTTCTTCAAGTGCTTCACAGGCTGTGGTGGATGAGCAGAGCACCCGCACCGTTTTGGAGAACCTTGCCGATCAGTTGCGTTCTTCTATTGCCCCTGATCAGAAGGCTCTGCGCGGCCCCAATAGCGCCGCAGATACCCCCGAAATTCAGCCGATGGTCGATACCCCCACCCCGGCTTTCCCCGTGACGTTCAAGGATTTCAACGGCACCGAGGTGACCGTTAAGTCCGCTGACCGTGTGCTGGCGCTGGACCTGTACGGCACTCTGGCTCAGCAGATGATTGCACTGGGCCTGGGCGGTCGTCTGGTCGGTCGTGTCACCTCCTCGACGGAGCAGTCGCTGGCTCACCTGCCGCTGGTGACCCAGAACGGTCACGACCTGAACGCTGAGGCGATTCTGGCGACCTCCCCGGACCTGGTGCTGTGGGATAAGAGCAACGGCCCGATTGAGATTGTGGATCAGCTGCGCGCTGCGGGTGTGACCGTGGTGGTCTTCGATCATGAGCGTCGTATGGATAAGATCATTCCGCAGCTCAAGGCTGTTGCGCAGGCGCTGGGTGTCCCGGAGGCGGGCGAGCAGGTTGCTGCCCGCGTGCAGAAGGACCTGGATTATGCTCTGCAGGTGCTCAAGGACGTCGCCCCGAAGGGTGCACAGCAGGTGTCGTTCGCGTTCTTGTACGTGCGCGGTACCGCTGGCGTGTTCTTCGTGCTCGGCAAGGGTTCGGGCGCTGACGATTTGATTCAGGCTATTGGCGGCAAGGATGTGGCGTCTGAGCAGAACGCGACGAATATTATTCCGGCGACCAGTGAGGCGCTGGTGAAGCTGAACCCGGATGTCATTCTGACCATGAGCGGCGGCATTAAGTCCACCGGCGGTTTGGATGGTTTCTTGGCTCGCCCGGGTGTGGGTGAGACGACTGCCGGTAAGAATAAGCGCATTATCGATATGGGTGACGGCCAGATTCTGTCCTATGGCCCGAATACTCCGGCGGTTTTGCTCTCGCTCGCTAAGGCTGCGTACTCCACTCCTGCGGGGGGCCAGTAGTGGCTGCCGTGAAGAGTGCGGCGGATGCGCGGGATTATCGTGCTTCACGTCGGCGTCGTGCCGGTCTGACGTTTACGTTTTTGGCGGTGGCACTGTGCGCTGTGATGGTGCTGTCTGCGGGTTTGGGTCAGTACAATATCCCGACTGATCAGGTGGTTGCTTCTGTGGGCCGCCGCCTGGGTCTTGCGCCGGAGAACCCGGCGATGCAGCTGGCGGATAGCACTCTGTGGAATATCCGTTTCCCGCGTGTGCTGTTGGGCGTGCTGGTGGGTGCCGCTTTGGGTACTTCCGGTGCGGTGATGCAGTCGGTGTTTGGTAACCCGTTGGCTGAGCCGGGCGTGATTGGTGTTTCCTCGGGTGCGGCGGTTGGCGCGTGTTTGTCGATTGTGTTGAACCTGCAGTTCTTCGGTATTTTCACGACTCCTGCATTTGCGTTTGTGGGTGCGTTGGCGGCTACTGCGCTGGTGTATTTCCTGTCGCGTTCTTCGGGTCGTGCGAAGGTCCTGTCGATGATTTTGACGGGTATTGCGGTGACTGCGGTGGCGAATGCGATTATTGCGTTCCTCATGTTTATTGCTGATACGACGAGCCGCGATCAGATTGTGTTCTGGCAGATGGGTTCGCTGAACGGTTCCACGTGGAAGGCTGTGGCGAGCGTGTGGCCGGTTATTCTGATCGGCTTGGTGGCGTGTTTTGTGATGGCGTCTTCGCTGGATGTTCTGGCGTTGGGTGAGCGTGCGGCGCAGCATTCGGGCGTGAACGTGGAGCGTCTGCGTGCGGTGTCTATTGCGGCGACGGCTTTGTTGACGGGTGCTGCGGTGGCGTATGCGGGCATTATTGCGTTTATTGGCCTGATTATTCCTCACCTGTTGCGCATGATTTTGGGTCCGTCGAATCGTGTGTTGTTGCCGGCTTCGGCATTGGGTGGCGCGCTGTTGATTGCGCTGTCTGATTTGGGTGCGCGTACGCTGGTGCCTTTTGCTGATTTGCCGATTGGTATTTTTACGGCTTTGGTGGGCGGCCCGACGTTCTTCGTGTTGTTGCGTCGTTCCCTGGGTCAGGGCGGAGGTGCTTCGTGAGTGAGTTGTTGAGCCTGTCCGGTGTGTGTTTTAACGCTGGTGGGCGTCAGATTTTGAATGATGTGTCTCTGTCGGTTGCTGCGGGCGAAGTTGTGTCGCTGATTGGTCCTAATGGTGCCGGTAAGTCGACTCTGTTGGGTGTGATTGCTGGTGATATTGTGCCCAGTAGCGGTGAGATTCTGTTGGATGGCACCCCTTTGGATTCGATTCCTGCCCGTCAGATGGCGCGTCAGCGTGCGATGCTGTTGCAGAAGTTGAATGTGGCGTTTTCGTACACGGTGCATGAGGTGGTTCAGATGGGCCGTACCCCGTGGAAGGGTACGGAGCGCGCTGAAGAGGATGACTCCGTGGTTGCTTCGATGATGGAGCGTACGTCGGTAACTCATTTGTCGGATCGCGATATTACGACTCTGTCCGGTGGTGAGAGTGGTCGTGCTCATTTGGCACGTGTGTTTGCTCAGCAGACTCCGCTGATTCTTTTGGATGAGCCGACTGCGGCGTTGGATATTACGCATCAGGAGCAGACGTTGCGGGTGAGCCGTGAGTTGGCTGCTGAGGGTGCTGCGGTGTTGACGGTGCTTCATGACTTGGATGTGGCGGCAGCATATTCTGACCGTATGGTGTTGTTGCGTGGTGGCGAGGTGGTTGCTTCGGGCGCCCCTGAGCAGGTGTGTTCGGCGGAGTTGTTGTCTGAGGTGTATCAACATCCGATTGAGGTGTTGAGGCATCCGGTGACGAATCGTTTGTTGATTCTGCCAGAACGCTGAGTCTGCTGGCGCGCTGATTTTATGGGTCGTTAGCGAAGCATCCCGCAAACATTTTCTACCTCAAAATATGCCAGTATTCGCATATATTAAATCTCCGTTCTGGAATGGCTGTAAATATCAGTTCATTACAGGGCGGAGATTATCTTTATCCCCTCCTGCACGGATACACTGAAAGGTAGTGTCCGCAATACTGAACTCTATTCAGTTCAGCATTCCATCCATTCGAGAAAGAGACCCCCGCATGGATCCTCAGCAGAAAACGGCATCGCCTGCCGTTGCCGGCTACATTCCCGAATATTCTGAAACACCGCATAGCGGATCTTTCGATATTGCCCAGCACGGTTTGAGCAGCGATGATGTTGCTCGCCTGACTGCTGAGGGTAGGGTCAATACCCAGAACAATAAGTCTTCTCGCACGCTGTGGAGCATTATGCGTGCGCACCTGTTCACGGTCTTCAACTTTGTGTTGGGTGCCTGTGGTGCCGTGGTGATCATGTACCAGCGTTGGGCTGATCTGCTCTTCCTGGGGGCTGTTATCGCTAACGTGGTGATTGGTTTTGTGCAGGAGTACAAGGCGAAGCTTGAGCTGGACCGCATCTCCCTGCTGGACCGCTCCCCCGCTACTGCCGTACGTGACGGCAAAAGCGTTGAGGTTCCGATGGAGCAGCTGGTTGAGGGTGACGTTGTCATCCTCAAGCGCGGCGATCAGGTTCCGGCGGATGCTGTTGTGCTCACCTCCGATTCTTTGGAGCTGGACGAGTCCCTGCTGACCGGTGAGAACGACCCGATTGCTAAGCGCCCCGGCGATATGGTGCTGTCGGCGTCGAGTGTGCTGGGTGGTACTGGCCGCGTCCTGCTCTCTCACGTGGGTGCGAATTCTCGTGCAAGCAAGATTTCTGATGAGGCGCGTCAGTTCTCGCGTATTCAGTCTGAGCTGCGTGATGCGCTGAACCGTGTGGTCCGCTGGATTACGGTGGGCCTTGCGGTCATTATTCCTGTAGTGTCGTGGGGTCAGATTCAGGCGGCTGGTGGCCTGGAGACCGTGCAGCAGAACCACCTGTGGGAGCAGGTTTCTATTGCTGTGGTGTCCTCGGTTGCTTCGATGATTCCGCAGGGTCTGGCGCTGATGACTACTCTGGCGTTTGCGGCGGCGGCTGTGGCACTGGGTCGTAAGCACAACATCCTGGTGCAGGAGCAGCCTGCGGTTGAGGTTCTGGCTCGTGTGGACGTGGTCTGCTTCGATAAGACCGGCACCCTGACTGAGGGTGGCGTGATTTTTGATTCGGTGCGCCCGCTGGACACCGTTGCTGAGGCTGAGGGCCCGGAAGCTGACTCTGCCGAGCACACTTCTTGGCGTGCTTCTCTGCCTGCCGGCTGGAATGAGGCGCTGGCGTGGTTTGGTCACGATGAGAACGCGAACCCGACCGCTGCGGCTCTGACCGGTGGTTTCCCGGATGCTTCGTCGGCGTCGGTGAGCGGTATTGTGCCGTTCTCCTCGGCTCTGCGTTTTAGTGCGATTGAGTTTAAGGATTCGGGTGCGTGGCTTCTGGGCGCTCCGGAGGCGCTTCTCGCCAAGGGCACCGCTGAGCGTGAGCGTGCCGCCGAACTGGCGGCGCTGGGTCTGCGCACGATGGTTTTGGCGCATGCTTCTGCGGTGGTTCGCAACGAGAAGGATGAGCCGATCCAGAAGATCCCGTCGGATGCTGCCCCGGTTCTGTTCGTGATTTTCCGTGAGAATGTGCGTGCGGATGCGCCTGAAATTGTGGAGTATTTCCACCGTCAGGGCGTGACTCTGAAGGTCTTCTCGGGTGATAACCCGTTCACCGTGGCTGCGGCTGCGAAGACTGCGGGCATGGATACGTCTGCGGGTGCGGTTGATGCTTCGACTCTGCCTGAGGACGGTCCGGAGCTTGCTGAGGCTGCGGCTACTCACAATATTTTCGGTCGTGTGTCGCCCGAGCAGAAGAAGAACATGGTGATTGCTCTGAAGGAGCGCGGCCATGTGGTGGCGATGACCGGTGACGGCATTAACGACGCTCTGGCACTTAAGCATGCAAGCTTGGGTATTGCGATGGGTAACGCTGCTCCGGCGACGAAGGCTGTTTCTCGCTTGGTTCTGCTGGACGGTAAGTTCTCGTCTCTGCCGGCTGCGTTGGAGCAGGGCCGTCAGGTCATTACGAACATTGAGATGGTGGCGAACCTGTTCTTGACGAAGACTGGTTTCGCGATTCTTCTGGGTGTTCTGTTCAGTATTTTTGGTTTGACCTTCCCGTTCTTGCCGCGTCAGTACTCGACTGCGGACTTCTTGATTGTGGGTGCGTCGTCCTTCGCGTTGACTCTGTTGCCGAATTCGCGCCGTTACGTGCCAGGCTTCTTGCGTCGCGTGCTGAATTACACGGTTCCGAACTCGATTATTGTAGTTGCGATGCTGTTGGCGGTGACGTTCACGGCTCGCGGCATGGGTGTTGAGGATATCCGTCAGGTTCAGACGGCTTCGTTCATTACCCTGGTGATGATGGGTCTGTGGAACTTGGCTGCGGTGGCTCGTCCGTTCAACCGTGCTCGTGTTCTGCTGTTTGGTGCATTGCTGGCGGTGTTCTTCGCGGCGCTGTTCGTGCCGATTCTGGTGGAGTACCACCAGTTCGTTACTGTGCTTCCGCATCTGCTGTGGACGGCTCTGGGCGCCGGTGCTCTGGGTGCCGCGCTGATTGAGGTGAATGCGCATCGTAATCGCCGTTGGCAGAAGCGTAATTACCCTGAGCTGGAGGTTGCTCCGCTGAATTTCTTCCCGGCTAAGTAGTTAGTCGGAAGGTAGCTGCTTCGGTAGCGTGTGGGCCCCGTATCCTGTGGATACGGGGCCCTTCCGCGTCTTCAAGAGCGCCGTCTTCGAAAGCACCCGGTCCGGGGCGTATCTGGGCGTACCGGAGGGCTCTGGGACCCTGCCTAGGCTTTGCCTGAGCCCTGCTGGATTCCAGCCGGGAGGCTCCCCGCAGTCAGTGCCGAGAGCTTGTCTCAGCTATTCTCAGCTATCACTTGGGTGAAACATTTAACAGCTTCTGATAGCTTTTGCCTCTCACCTTGCTCTTAACCTGGGAAAACCCTTAGAGTTACAGGGAACTATTTGAGAAGGGAAACCTTCTTCAGGGTTGTTACTGGTTTGGCAGGCAAGACCTGAGTTACTCAACACCGTATGGGACGGCAGCATATATCTGCCGAGAATCCCCTCTATTTGCTGTACCGAAGCTCCATAGTGGGCACGAGTGTAGTGCTTCCGGTGGTCGAGAGACTCGGGTCTTTTGTGTTTTCTGGCCGTGTTTTCCGGGGCTTTTTCGGCCACCGCAACGTCAGGTAGGCACAGCCTCCGGCAACAACCGCATAGACATTGACCGCATATCTAAGGAAGTATCGTGAATAACCGCGAACTTGGCGAGAAGATTCTTGACGGCCTGGGTGGCCCCGAGAACATCGCGCACATTACTCACTGTGCAACCCGCCTTCGTGTCACTCCTGTGTCTAACGATGCAGTGCAGAACAAGAAGATTGAGAGCCTGCCCGGCGTTCTCTCTGTGATTGAGCAGTCCGGCCAGACTCAGGTTGTTCTGGGCGATCGCGTTGAGGCTGTGTACAACGAGATCAACGCTCTGCCTTCTATGTCCGGCCACGCTGAGGGTGACACCAAGGTTGAGGCTGAGGGCAAGAAGTCTGGCTGGCTTACCAACGTCTTCGACGTTCTGTCTGACTCCTTCCGTCCTCTGCTGTGGGCACTTCTGGGTACCTCGATGATTCTGACCCTGATTGTGTTCCTGCAGCAGCTGGGCTTCTTCGGCCAGTACACTGACTTGACCGGTCAAAGCGTGAACATCGACATCATTAACGGTGCTCGTGTGGCTGACCCGGAGGCTGCTAAGGCTCTGAACACCCAGTGGATGCAGCAGTTCGCTTTCTGGTACATCCTGAAGGCTGCTTCGCTGTCGGTTCTGAACTTCATGCCCATCATGCTGGGTGCTACCGCTGCTAAGCGTCTGGGCGCGAACATGTGGGTTGGTGCGGCTATCCCCGCTGCACTGATGACCGGTACCTTCACCGATCTGACTGCTCTGGCTGACAAGACCACTAAGATTCTGAACGTTCCGTTCTTTGGTCTGGATCTGCCGCTGTACGCATTCAGCTACACCGGTCAGGTCTTCCCCCCGCTGCTGGCTGTTGCTCTGCTGGCTCCGTTTGAGCGCTTCCTGAAGAAGGTTATTCCTTCGATGCTGCAGATGGTGTTTGTACCGATGATTTCGGTCATCGTTCTGGTTCCGGTGACCGCGTTCCTGGTTGGCCCCATCGGTATCGGTGTTGCTATGGGTATCTCTGACTTCCTGAAGATGGTTAACGACCAGGCTCCGGCTCTGGTTGGTGCTCTGATTGCTGGCCTGTACCTGTTCATGGTTCCGCTGGGTCTGCACTGGCCGCTGAACGCTGTCATGATTAACAACCTGCAGACCATGGGTACTGACTTCATTCAGTCCCCGATGGGTGCATACAACTTCGCTGTGTTCGGTGTTGTGACAGGTGTGGCTATTAAGGCTAAGCACGACCGCGAGCTGCGCCAGACCGCTGTTGGTGCGTCGATGTCCGGTCTGCTCGGTGGTATTTCTGAGCCGTCCCTGTACGGTGTTGTGCTCCGTTACAAGCGCGTGATTCCGATTATTCTGGTTCCCGCTGTTATTGGTGGCGCTACCATTTCCTTCCTGGGCGTTAAGTCCTACGCGTTCGCGTTCACTTCGCTGCTGTCGATTCCGGCTATGCAGCCTTCCTACCTGTACGTGATTGGTCTGGCTATTGCGTTCTTCGGCGCTATGACCGGTGTTCTGCTGTTCGGTTACGAGTCGAAGGCTGACGCTGTAAGGCACGCTGCGGAGCGTAAGGCTGAGGATGCTGAGGCCGCTCCCAAGGCTGAGGCTGTTGCCGCTAAGGCTGCTCCGGCTGCTGCCGCTGCTGTTGCTGCTGCACCCGCTGCTTCCGCTGGTGAGGTCATCGAGCTGCACGCTCCCATTGAGGGTACTGCTGTTGCTCTGTCTGATGTTCCGGACCCGATTTTCGCTGCAGGCAAGCTGGGCGAGGGTGTGGCGATTGAGCCGACCGGTACCACTGTTGTTGCTCCCGCAGCCGGTAAGGTTGCTGCAACCTACCCCTCGGGCCACGCTGTGGGTCTGAAGCTGGAGAACGGCATTGAGCTGCTGATTCACGTTGGTCTGGATACCGTGAACCTGGACGGTAAGGGCTTCAGCGTGAAGGTTGCTAAGGGCGATGTTGTTGCTGCTGGCGACGCTCTGATTGAGTTCGATCCTGAGGTTATCAAGGAGGCGGGTTACCCGCTGATTACCCCGGTTATTGTGACCAACACCCGCAAGTTCGCTGAGGTTAAGGGTCTGCCGGGCGTTGCTCACCAGAACCTGAGCACTGTCCTGAAGGTGACCACTAAGTAGTTCGCTTTCTAGGCTCTAAGGGGCCCCACCATTACGGTGGGGCCCCTTTCCTTATACCCTGCTTCCTGATGTGCTGTTTCCTGATGTGCTGATTCTTTGGGCAGGGTTTGCTGAGCAGGGTTTGCTGGGGTTTAGGCACTAGCCGGGGGGGTATTTCTGCTAGTGTGATAATAAGCTCAACAAGGAAGTTCTCAAGTGATAGGGAGTACGATGATGTCTTCTGATACTAGGACATGGGATACCGGAGTGTGGGAAGAGCAGCAAAAAGAGCTACGCGCTCTTTCTCCTGTTCGGAGGCTGATGCGCCGGCTCAATCTTGAGGCGCTCGTCTATGAGTCTGCGCCGTTCCCGGTTCTGCTGCGTAAGCTCTCCGCGCTGATTCCAGCGTGCCTTCTGTGGTGGGTTATCTACGAGCCGCACCGGCTTGCTTCCTCCGCCAGCCTCCCCGAGGGTACTCACGCTATTACGCTGCTCCCCGGAGCCTGGGGCGACCCCGCTACGGGGGCTTATGGAGGTCTTCCTGAGCTGCCGGGGGTCCTCGTGCGTTGGGTGCTGTGCATCGCGGCAATGGTGGCTGTCGTTCATGTCTGCGGCGTCAAGGCGAAGGGCCAGAGCTTCACTATTCCTCACGATGCGCGTTCACGGTTGATTGCGCTGATGCAGGCTCTGGGCATTTTCGGTGCTTTTGCGCTGGTCGTCTGGATTGAGTACATGATGACTCCGCTGACCCTCATGTTTGAAACCGTGTACGCGGGCCCCACCGCAACCTATAGCGGCGACGGCATGATTCCCCTGCACCTGTTCCTGTCCTCGTCGTTGAGCGCTATTTTCTTGGGCTATTTTTGTGTGAACATTCTTGCCTCGCTGAATATCCCCGGGTACCTGGGCATCCCCGCAATTATTTACGTGGGGGCGCTTCCTTGGGCTCAGGCGGAGCGGCACCAGTTCACGTTGGCGCTGGCGTGGGTCATTGCGGTGACGCTGGTGAGTTGGCTCGTGCGCGGCATGTGGGGCACTCTGCTCGCCTGCGTGGGCTATTCTCTCTGGATCGTGCTGGTGGCAACCAGCGGTGATCCTTTTGACCTGTCCGCCAATATGAGCCGTGTGCTCGTGATTTTGGGTTTCCCGCTGGCTTTCATCGTTGCTGGAGGCGGCATTTACCGCATCTTCTATCTGCGGCAGAACCCGAAGATGTTGAGGTACCTGCAGGAGCGCGCCCTGTACATGGGCGAGTGGTAGCAACCGGTTAGGGCGGCACTCCTCTCGTTTTTGTAATTACATATCCGGCTAAAGGGCACAAAAAATCCCGGGCACTCTCGTTTGAGAGTACCCGGGATTCTGTTGTCCTACAGGACGGCTAGAGCGTTACCGTAAGCGGTACTACTCCTGCCAGCCAACGTTGACCCAGTAGTCAGCGCTGGTGTAGCTCTGCTTGAACAGGGACGGACCGTAGTTCGCGACCTTAGCCTTGACAGCGGCGTACATCGGGCCGTTTGCGTAGGGCAGGTACACTGCGACCTTCTCGTAGTAGAGCTTCTCCGCCTCGTTAGCGATCTTGATGCGCTCGTCTGCGTTCTCGGTGTTCTGCAGCTTCTCGATGAGCTTATCAACCTCGGGGTCACCGACTCCGAACACCTCGGTGGTGAAGAAGTAGGGTGCCGAGGAAGCCAGGTCGGGCAGAACGCCCCAACCGGTGAAGATTGCTTCGTAGCTCTTCTGGCCGAGCACGGAGTTGGAGTTCGACTGCGGCTGGTTGTCAGCGCTCAGGCGGATACCTGCGGACTTCAGCTGCTGCTCCAGAATCTGGTAGACCGCCTGGTAGACCGCCTCGGAACCGAAAGAGGTCAGAGCGAAGCCAGCAACCTTGCCGTTCTTAGCGTAGTAGTCGCCGGACTTGGAGTAGCCTGCGGCCTCCAGAATCTTGCCAGCTGCCTGTGCACCGGTGTCACCAGCGTAGTTGTTCTGGTAGCCCTTCTGGAACGGCATTGCGATGATGGAGCCGGGCAGCGGCTCGGTCCAGCCGAGCTGCGAGAAGTATGCCTTGGCGATCTGCTCGCGGTCCACAGAAGCAAGGATTGCGCGGCGCAGTGCCAGGTCCTCGATGCGCTTGGGGTTCAGCTGAATGATGTTGACGTTGGTGTTCTGGCTCTGGCGAATCTCGGTGCCTGCCTGGCCCTTCACAGCGTTGTAGCTGGTTGCGCCCACGAAGGTGAACGCGTCCAGTTCGCCGTTCTTGAAGCCTGCACGGATTGCTTCGGAGTCCATCTGACGCCAGACAATACGTTCCAGAACCGGCTTTTCGCCCCACCACTTGTCGTTAGCGACCAGGGTGAGCACCTTCTGGGAGGAGTTCCACTCGCCGATCTTGAAGGGGCCAGCCCAGTACTGGTCGAGGGGCTTGTCAACGAAGCCGTCGTTGAAGAGTGCAGTATCTTCCAGAGCGGGGTGGATTGCCAAGGCGCACAGACCCTCGGAGGGGTAGTACGGGGTCTTCATGGTGACCTTGACGTGGAAGTTGTCGCCATCCACAGCCTCGATGCTCTCAACCTGCTGCCACATCTGGCTATCGGTGATGTGGTAGGGGTTGCTGTCACCGGGAGTGCGGTAGACCTTCCACATGGCGCGAACAGCGTTCACGTCCATGGGGGTGCCGTCGTTGAAGGCAGCCTTGGGGTTAATCTTGAAGGTCGCGGTCTGCACGCCGTCGACGGTTTCGGTCTTGTGCTCGGTGCAGAACTCGGGGTTGAGGGTGCTCTCGCCGTCGGGGCTCATGGTGTAGAAGCCCATGACTGCGGCGATGTTGCAGGGTGCCAGTGCATCCAGGTTGCTGGAGGTGTAGCCGCTCTGGGTCAGCAGGTTGAAGTTGGGGCCCAGCGCAGTAGCTGCGAGGGTCAGGGTGCCCCCCTTCTTGAGGGAGGAACGGTCCTGCTTGTTGATCTGAAGGTTCTTCAGAATATCTTCAGCGTTGTTAGCAGCGCTACCGCCAACCTTTTCCTTCGAGCTACCGCAGGCAGCCAGCAGACCGACGGTGCCGAGGGCAACGGTGCCGGTCAGGAGGGTACGGCGAGAGACAGACATGCTCTTCATGGAATTTCTCCTAGAGTATTCGCAGTGTTGTGGAGGCGGCGTGCGAACGGTGCATAACCAACGCTCCAACCCGGCGGGAGGACAGTCTCTGCCGGGGTTGCGGGCAGAATGCCCACATTTGTTTTTAAGTATATCCTTGCTACTCTCTAGGGCATGGAAAAGCGGCGTGCTACAGAAGGTTTTAATCCTTTTGTAACACGCCGCTGTAGCGCTTTTACCCCTTATGGAGTGTGTGAGCGGTGCTCAACGCTTAGTTTTGCTTCTCCCAACCGACGTTGATCCATACGTTCGGGTTGTAGTAGGGCAGACCGAAGAGCATGGGGCCGTAGTTTGCCAGGCCCTTACGGCACGCCTTGAAGTTCGGGCCGTTGTTGGTCGGGACGTAGATTGCGACCTCGTCCAGGTGGCGCTTCTCCAGCTCGTTCATGATCTTGAGCTGTTCCTTCGGATCCTCGGTGGACATCATGGTTGCTGCCAGCGAGTCCAGTTCCTTACCGTGACCGTTGTTGGTCTCGGAGATGTAGAAGTAGTTCGCTGCATCCACCGGGGAGGTGGTGATGCCGTAGCCACCGCTCTTGATGGTGAAGTTCTTCGCGGAGATGATGCTTGCCATTTCGGACGCACCGTGGTTGTCGATGCTCAGCTCAATACCGATTTCCTTCATCTGCTGGGTGAGAAACTGTGCGGTGGAGCTGACGACCGGGTCGGTACCGAAGGTGGTCACCGAGTAGGAAGCCTTAACGCCGTCCTTAGCGTAGTAGTCGCCGTTCTTGGTGTAGCCTGCATCCTCGAGGATCTTGGTGGCGACATCCTTGCCAAGCTTGGTCGGGTAGTTGTCCTGGTAGCCTTCCTGCATGGGCAACATGCACATGGAGCCGGGCAGGTTTTCCTTCCAGCCGAGCTTCTCGTAGCGCAGCTTGAGCAGCTGGTCACGGTTCAGGGCTGCAACGAAGGCACGGCGTACGGGCAGGGGCATCTTTTCGGGGTTGATTTCGTAGTTGCCCACGGCCAGTGCGCTACCCTTGCGGATGTCGACGTTAGCGACGGTGGAGAGCTCGTTGTAGGAGCTAAGGGTGCTTGCGTCAGCGTAGTCAATCTCGCCGTTCTTGAATGCTGCCTGCTCTGCCTGGGAGCTCATTTCACGCCAGGTGATGCGCTCGAGCAGAGGCTTGGTGCCCCACCACTTCTCGTTGCGGACAACGGTGAGGACCTTGCCAGAGGAATCCCACTCGCTGACCTTGAAGGGGCCTGCCCAGTACTTATCCAGGGGCTTACCGTTCATGCCGTCGTTGAAGAATGCGACGTCGACGAATGCCGGGTGCAGGAAGGAGGTGAAGCTACCTTCGATGGGGTACCAGGGCTTGGACATCGTGACCTTCACGTGGCGGGTATCTCCGTCCACTGCCTCGACGCTTGCGACCTGCTCCCAGATGGGTGAGGGGGTGATCTGGTAATCCGAACCGGATGCCGCGGCGGTGTAGATGGCCTGGTAGCTCTTGACGGCGTTCACGTCGATGGGGGTGCCGTCGTTGAAGACTGCCTTCGGGTTGATCTTGAAGGTGACAGTCTGCACGCCGTCAACGGTCTGCGCCTTGTACTCGGTGACGTAGTCCTCGTTCATGTGGCCTTCACCGCGGAAATCAGCGTAGTAGCCGCCGGTGAATGAGGAGTTAATGGCCGCCTGAATGTTCAGGTTACCTGCGGTGTAGCCGTTGGTGTTGAGGATGTTGAAGTTCGGGCCAATGCCGTCTGCGCTCAGTCGCAGCTCGCCGCCGTCCTTGAGGGCGGAGCGGTCCTTCTCGTTGTAGGAGACTGCCTTGGACAGGTCGTCGCCGGCGGAGAGAGCGCTGTTCTCGTTCTTGGAGGAGTTGCCGCCGCAGGCTGCGAGCAGGCCGACGGTGCCCAGGGCAACGGTGCCGGTGAGCAGGGTACGACGGTTGAGGGTGAAAGTGGTCATTAGTTTTCCTCAGTTAGGTGGGATGCTGCTTTGCTGTACGCGGGGGAACACAACCCGCACACCTTTGTGACAGCACGCACATTTTGCATTGGCAATAGTATACACACATTTCCCACGCACTATGACCCAGTTCACCGTTTTAGGGGAAATATTTCAGCTCATTCCCGAAACCACCCCACCACAGAACCACCCATCAAAAACGCAGAAAAGTCCCGCAGCACCCCGTCTCTAAGGCGGAATACCGCGGGACTTTACCCTTCCGGAGTCTTATGCCGGCGCCTCCGAAAATTCAGAAACCACCGGATAGGAATCCAGAAAATTAACCTGTGGCTTTAGTTCTGCCAACCCACATTAACCCAGCGCTTGGGGTCGGTGTAGCTGGTTGCAAAGAGGGAAGGACCGTAGTTAGCCAGCTTCTCCTTCACAGCTACGTAGCTGGGGCCGTTAGCGTAGGGGAAGTAAATAGCGACCTTCTCCATGTGCTGCTTCTCAGCCTCAGCAGCCATCTTCAGCTGCTCCTCGTGGGATTCCTTCTCGTAAATGGACGCGATGTACTTATCCAGCTCGGGATCGCCCACACCCTCGTTGATTTCGCTGGTGTAGAAGTACTGAACGCTGTCGGCGGGGTCAGCGCCAATACCCCAACCGGAGAAGGCGCAGTCGTACTGCTTAGCGCCCATCACGGAGTTGAACTGGGACTGCGGCTGGTTGTCCTGCTCGAGCTTAATACCTGCCGCCTTGAGCTGCTGCTCGAGGTTCTGGAACTGAGCCAGGGAGGTTGCATCCGAACCGAAGTAGGTGATGGAGAAGCCTGCAGTCTTGCCGTCCTTGGCGTAGTAGTCGCCGGACTTGGAGTAGCCTGCTGCTTCCAGGATCTTTGCCGCAGCCTCGGCGCCGGGGTTGGACGGCATGTTGTTCTGGTAGCCCTTCTGGAAGGGCATAGCGATCAGGGAGCCGGTCAGGGGCTCTTCCCAGTTGATCTGGCCGAACTTGACCTTAGCCAGCTGGGAACGATCAACCGCTGCGAAGACTGCACGGCGCAGAGCGGTGTCGGTCACGCGGGTCGGGTTGAACTGCAGGTTGACGACGCCGAGGCTCTGGCCGGTACGAATCTGGATACCGGGCTGACCCTTGACAGCGTTGTAGGTTGCCAGGCCAGCAAAGCCGATGCTGTCCAGCTCGCCATTCTTGAACGCTGCGCGCTCTGCTTCGTCGCCCATTTCACGCCAGATGATACGGTCCAGCAGCGGCTTCTCGCCCCACCACTTGTCGTTGGGCACGAGGGTGAGGGTCTTAGCCGAAGAGTTCCACTCGCCAATCTTGAAGGGGCCGGACCAGTACTGATCCATGGGCTTGTTCACGAAGCCGTTGTTGAAGAGCTCCTTGTCGGTCAGTGCGGGGTGCAGACCGAGCAGGCCGAGGGTCTCGGCAGGATACATCGGCTTGGTCATCACGATCTTGACGCGGGTCTTGTCGCCATCCACGGGATCGATGGACGCTACCTGCTGCCAGAAGGGAGTTGCGATGACGTTGTAGCCGTCATCGGGGTTGCGGTAGACGGTCCACGCGGCGCGGATTGCCTCAACGTCAACGGGGGTGCCGTCGTTGAAGACAGCCTTGGAGTTGAGCTTGAAGGTGATGGTCTGAACGCCGTCAACGGTCTCAGCCTTGTAGTCGCTGACGTAGTCGTCATTGAGGCTGTATTCGCCGGCGGGGCTCAGGGAGGTGAGGCCGATAGCGGAGGGGATGTTGCAGGGGCCACCGAATGCGGTGAGGTTCGCGGTGGTGTAGCCACTCTGAGTCAGAATGTTGAAGTTCGGGCCGACTGCAGAGACGCTACCGCGGAACTCGCCACCCTTCTTGAGGGAGGAGCGGTCCTGCTTGTTGATTTCGAGGTTCTTGACGATTTCCTCGGTGCTTGATGCAGCCTTACCGCTGATCTTCTTGTCAGAGCCGCCACCGCATGCAGCGAGCAGGCCGACGGTACCCAGGGCAACAGTGCCGGTCAGCAGGGTACGGCGATTAATACGTAGATGAGTCATGTATTCTCCTCATGCCGGAGGGCTCAGGTGCTATTCGATAAGCGCACCGTGTTGTGCGCCGATTTTTCGGGAGCGCCGAAGCTCCCGCCCATCACCTTTGTGAGAGCCCCCACATTGTTTGTGGTTGAAACACAGTATACCCCCAAAAGAAGCGATGCAGACCACAGTCCAATCCGTGGAAGAACTATACACCGTCTAAAAATCACGGGTTCAGCGCCTGAACCCGCATCATCACGCGGAAGCCGCGTGCGAAAACTAAAAAATGAAATATTATGTCGCATTGGCGCGCGAGCGCGTCACATCCGGTGCTTTGAGAGTCGTTACACGTTACAAGCACAGCGTCGGGGCAGCTAAAGCGCACTGAACCCTCCACAAGAAAAAGCTCCCCACCCCTATACGACACTGCGAAAACGTATAGGGGCGGGGAGCTTAAAACTGCGGCTTATGCCATCCAGCCAACCGAAGACCAGTCGGGGCTCCTAAAGAGGAACGCACCGTAGTTAGCGAGCTTCGGGCGGCATGCCTTGAAGTCCGGGCCATTGAGGAAGGGAATGAAGAGGCAAACCTCGCTCATGTGCTTCTTCTCAATCTCGTTGCACTTCTCGGCGCGCTTAGCGTCGTCGAGGATGGTGACCATCTCGTCGACCATAGCGTCAATTTCGGGGGTGCCGACGCCGTTCCAGTTCTTGGAGTGGTAGAAGTACTCGGCAGCACTGGTCGGCTCGGAGCTCAGGCCGAAGCCCGAAATGCTCACGTCGTACTCGCGGTTACCGACAACCTTCGAGAATTCAGACTGTGCACGCGAATCGAGCTCGAAGTTAATGCCGATTTCCTTCATACTCTGAATGAAGGTCTGTGCCTGGCCCTTGGTGGTGGCGTCATCACCGAAGGTGGTCAGCTTCAGGGTGATGGTCTTGCCATCCTTCGCGTAGAAGTCGCCGGACTTGGTGTAGCCTGCCTTCTCCAGGACCTTGCGTGCTTCCTCCGGGTTACGTGCCGGGTAGTTGTCACGGTAGTACTGGGAGGAACCCATCAGCATCATCGAGCCGGGAACTTCTTCTTCGTAGGGCAGACCCTGGAAGCGAATCTTTGCCAGAGCACCACGGTCGATACCCAGGAAGATTGCCTTACGCACGGCAGCATCAGTGATATGCTGTGCGTTCAGGTTCATGCCACCAGCGAAGAGGCGGTGACCGCGGCGGATTTCAGAGTTTGCAACGTCCTTCATCTCGTTGTAGGCGCTGAGGGTACGTGCTTCCACCGCGTCCAGTTCGCCGTTCTTGTATGCGGCACGAGCTGCGGGGTCTGCCATTTCACGTACGACGATGCGGTCCAGCTTGGGCTTCTCACCCCACCACTTGTCGTTGGGGACTGCGGTGAAGGTCTTCTCGGAGGAGTTCCAGCCGTTGGGTGCCAGGGTGAAGGGGCCGCAACCGAGCTCGGGGTGGGGGTTGTCCACGAAGCCTTCGTTGAAGAGGTTTACGTCGAGCATTGCCGGGTGCAGGATTCCGCCGAAGAGCAGACCCTTGACGGGGTTGTGTGCAGTCTTGAAGACGACGCGTGCGTGGTAGCGGTCGCCGTCGATAGCTTCGACGCTTTCGATGAACTCGTAGATACCCGCTGCACCAATCTTGTATTCGCCGTCGGGGTCACGCTGAATCTGCCAGGTTGCCTTGAGGGCGTCGATATCAATGGGGGTGCCATCGTTGAAGACTCCCTTGGGGTTCAGGCGTACTTCGGCGGTAATCTTGCCGTCTACTTCCTTAGCTTCGAAGCCGAGGCAGTAGTTGGGGTCGAGCTCGTCTTCGCCCTTGTAGGTGCTACGCCAGATGCCCGCACCGGCGATAATGCCCATAGTTTCGGAGACGGAGGTGCTGGAGCCGTTCTGAGAGAAGCGGTTGAAATCCGGGCCCAGGGAGTAGGTGCTCAGGTTCAGGGTACCGCCCTGCTTGAGCTTCGAGGGGTCCTGCTCGTTGATTTCGTAGAGTGGGGTTTCGCTTGCCTTGTGCTCAGTCTTGGAGGATGAGGAGCCACAAGCGCTCAGTACGCCGGCAGCAGCGACGGCGGTTGCGCCGCCGAACAGTACGCGGCGGCTCATGATCGGGTTGAATCCGGAGAGGGAGGGGATGGGGTGGGGGCTCATGATGGGCTCCTTGTGGGTGTGGACTGCGCTGATGCAGTGTTTGCAGTGTAGAGTGGGTGGCTCGCATGCTCTGGAGGCGGGGTTTCCGCCTGTAGGAGCGCCTGCTATCTGCGGTGATGGGCGGGCAGGTCAAGCCATGCAAAATAATGTGACCTAAAGCTATGTTCTAAGCCACATTTAATATTTTTAGTAGTGTACACCACACACGTCACCACAAGTGCGCAACACGATAAATATTTCTAAATTATTACGCCCGGCCCTAATGCAGCGGGCCTAAATCCATACCGACGTAACCCCACCATCCTTCGCGCAACACCCCTTCCCTACCTTCAGAAATAGTCAGCGGGCACAGCAAAGCGGGCCGAACGCGCACATACGCATTCGACCCGCTCGCAAGACAGGCGTCTTTTAGGAGTTCATCCAGCCCACAGCAGTCCAGTCAGTTGGCTTGTAAAGACTCGGGCCGTAGTTAGCCAGGGCCTTCTTGACCATCACAAAGTCAGGACCATTGGTGATGGTACCCAGGAAGGCGAACTCAGCCATGTGCTTCTTCTCAATCTCGTTACAGGCAAGGTTACGTTCCTTGTCATCCTCAATGAGGGTCATGGCATCGATGAGGGCGTCAATTTCCTTACTGCCGATACCTTCATTGTTCTCAGAGTAGTAGAACTGTTTGGTACTCTCGGTTGCATCCGGCGTAGAGACCGAGTAGCCACTGAAGGAAATATCGTAGTCCCAGTTGCCCAGAATGGTGGCAAACTCGCTATCGGCGTGCTGGTCAATCCGGATCTCGATACCAACATCCTTCATCTGCTGAGTGAAGGTCTGAGCTTTACCCTTGGTGGTCGGATCGTCACCGAAGACCACCACGGCGCAGCCGGCCTTCGTGCCGTCCTTCTCGTAGTAGTCGCCGTTCTTGGTGTAGCCGGCGGCTTCCAGAATCTTCTGTGCCTCCGAAACGCTATTATTCGGAGTCGGGTAGGAATCCTGGTAGTAGGGCGAGAAGGGCATGTGAATCATCGAGCCGGGGATGGTTTCCTCGTAGGGCAGACCCTGGAACTGAATCTTCGCGAGTGATTCACGGTTGGTACCGGCAAAGATTGCCTTACGCAGGGCGGCATCCTTCACGCGGCGGGGGTTGATATCCAGACCACCGGCATAGAGGCGGGTACCCTTACGCAGTTCGGTACCTGCCACGTTCTTCACCTCGGCATAGGTGGAGGAGGTGCTTGCACCGATAGCGTCGATTTCGTCGTTCTTGAACGCGGCACGTGCAGCGCTGGACTCCATCTGGGTAAAGACGATCTTGTCCAGCAGGGGCTTGGTGCCCCACCATTTGTCGTTGGGTACAACGCTGAAGGTCTTTGCGGTGGAGTCCCAGCCCTTATCCGCCAGGGTGAAGGGGCCAGCCCAGTACTCGGGGTGGGGCGCATCCACGAAGCCGTTGTTGAAGAGCTCGACGTCTTCCAGTGCGGGGTGCAGAATCTCAGAGAAGAGGCTCTGCAGCGGGTAGAAGGGCTTGGAGAAGGTGACGGTTGCACTGTAGTCGTCTTCGCCCTTTTCTACGGATTCGACGAATTCGTAGATGCCGCTGGTGACAATGTTGTAGCCGTTATCCAGGCTCTTGAAGATGTTCCAGGTGGACTGGAGCGCCTTGTAGGTGATGGGGGTGCCATCGTTGAAGACAGCCTTGGGGTTGAGCTTGACGGCAACCTGAATCTTGTCGTCCTTCTTGCTGTGCTCGAAGGAGACAGCGAAGTCGGTGTTCAGCTTGTAGGTGCCGTCAAAGTCGAGGTTCCACATGCCGGCCTGGCTGATGGTGCTCATAACGTTGACGTTATCGCTGGTGTTACCGCTCTGGGTATAGAAGTTAAAGTTCGGGCCGATGGATCCGGCGGGCAGGCGAAGGGTGCCGCCCTTCTTCAGGCTGTTCACATCCTGAGCGTTGATGTTGTAGAGGTCTTCGATATTGGCACCGGCGCCGGCAGCCTTGGTCTTTTCAGAGCTTGCGCTGCCATTGCCGCAGGCGCTGAGCAGACCTACAGCTCCCAGAGCCGCGGTGCCGCCAATGAGGGCGCGGCGGCTGAAGCTGTTCTTGGTCGCTTCGTGGCTGCTCGCGGTGTATGCGGTCTTGGCGGTCATGGGAGTGGTTTCCTTCTGTCTTGTGCGGGCGGGTGTACCCCGTATCCCCAAAGTGTTGATTATTTATGCAGAGCACTGCATAACTTTGTATGACTCCACTGTAACGCCTCTCCGAGGTAAAAGCCAAGTATTTTTACAATATTTCTTAATATTTATCGTGTTTTTTGAATATTCATACTATGAATACCCTGTTTTTGCACGAATTTTTCGGATTTTATCGGATAGCTATACCACCGCTCCCCTGCATCGGTACACAAAAACACCCAAAGCGCTTCCTCCAGATATGCAAAAAGTGTCCACCCGGATTATCCGGGTGGACACTTTCAATAGCTCTAGGCTATTCACCTAGCAGGTGAAGGGATGAGGACTTACTTAGCCCAACCGACCTTCTCCCAGTGAATGCCGGTGCCCTGGAAGAGGGACACGCCGTAGTTGCGCAGACCCTTCTTCACGAACTTGTACTCGGGGCCGTTGATGAGCGGAATCAGCACTGCGAACTCAGCCAGGTGCTTCTTCTCGATCTCGTTGCAAGCCAGGTTGCGTGCCTTGTCGTCAGCAATGAGCTTCATCTTTGCAATCATCTCATTGATCTCATCGGAACCGGCTTCCTCGGGCTTACGACGCATGTAGAACTGCTCGGTAGCCTCGGTAGCATCCGGGGAGCTCGGAGCGAAACCGGAGGAGGTTGCGTCGTAGTCCTTGGATGCCATGGTCTTGTTGAACTCGCTAACAGCACGGGAGTCGAGCTCAGCATTAATGCCTACGGACTTCAGCTGCTGAACCAGGGTCTGACCGACAGCCTTGGAGGTGGGATCCTCACCGAAGATGGAGAACTTGAAGGCAGCCTGCTTGCCGTCCTTCTCGTAGAACTCACCGTTCTTGGTGTAGCCTGCATCTTCCAGAATCTTGGATGCAGCAGCAGCATCGTTGTTCGGGGTCGGGTAGGTGTCCTGGTAGTACTCGTTGAAGGGCATGTGAATCATCGAGTTGGGAAGCTTCTCTTCGTAATCCAGGCCCTGGAAACGAATCTTGGCGAGAGCCTCACGGTTCAGACCAGTGACCACAGCACGACGCAGAGCAACATCTTGCATGCGGGCGGGGTTCATGGTCACGCCACCGGAGAACAGGCGAGCGCCTCGGCGAATCTCGATGTTAGCAACGTCCTTGAGCTCCTTGTATGCGGAAGCGGTGGTAGCACCAATCGCATCAAGCTCATCGTTCTTGAATGCTGCGCGCTCAGCAGCGGTATCCATCTGGCGGAAGACAATGCGCTCCAGAACGGGCTTCTCACCCCACCACTTGTCGTTGCGGGTCAGGGTCAGGGTCTTCTCGGTCGAGTTCCAACCACCTTCAGCAATGGTGAAGGGGCCAACCCAGTACTCGGGGTGCGGCTTGTCAACGAAACCAGTGTTGAAGAGTTCCTTGTCCAGCAGAGCCGGGTGCACAATGCCAGCGAAGAGGGTATTCAGCGGGTAGTAAGGTGCGGAGAAGGTTACCTTCACCTTGAAGTCATCACCGTCGCGCTCCACGGAAGCAATGCTGCTGTAGATGCCGCTGCTTCCGACCTTGTAGTCACCATCGGTGCTCTTGAGGATGTTCCAGGTAGCCTGCAGAGCCTTGTAGTCGATGGGGGTACCATCGTTGAACTTAGCCTGGGGGTTCAGCTCAATGGAGACGACGGGCAGACCGTTTTCTTCGGCGACATCGAAGCTCTTCGCAAACTCGGGAGCCAGAGTGCGCTTACCCAGGGGGTCACCCTGCCACAGGCCTGCGTAAGCCACGGGGCTCATAGCGGTCTGGGTGTACAGGGAGTTGCCATCCGCGCTGAAAAGGTTGAAGTCCGGACCAATACCCGGAATAGCCAGGCGCAGAGTGCCGCCATCCTTCAGCTCAGAAACAGCGGCCTCAGCAAGGTCATAAAGCTCCTTGGCATCGGTGCCCACGGTTGCACCCTTGGTGGTTGCCTTGGAGTCCTTGGATGAGCCGCACGCAGCCAGTACGCCCACGGTACCCAGTGCTGCAGCGCCACCGAGAACGGTACGACGGTTCAGGATGAAATTCTTCTCCATGAGAGTGTCCTCTTATACGTTTGACCCTCAATAATCCTGCAGGAAAGCGTCAAGGGTTCCCTGCTCATGCGCCGCAATAGGGTGCGGTGAGCGATGAATTAGTGCCGGTCTATGAATGTGTTCCTTGAGGTACGCCCCTAGCGGCGCACCCACAGGCTTAATTATGGCTTACTGCCAGCAGGAAAGCCCGCCCATAAATATTCATATCTTGAATGGTGAGAAAGGTTATACCTAGTCAGGGCGGTTTTACCCGTTTTCCGGACCGTTTCAGTGCCTAGCGCCACATTCTGCGGCTCGCACCGTCTCACTAGGTGACAATCTCGAACAACGTACAGCCCACCAATACCGGGCATAAAAAACCCGAGGGGCGAATATTCAACGAATATTCGCCCCTCGGCACACATGCGACTTATTCAGCCGACTCTAGAGCTACACCGTAGCGGCCTCAGCCTCCGGGAAGTAGCAAGCATAACCGTGATCCTCACCCTCAACGTGGGTCAGCTCCGGCATCTCCTCCAGGCAACGACGCTTCTTGTCCTCAGGCAGCAGCTTGAAGACCGGGCAACGGCTCGAGAAGCCACAACCCTTAGGCGCGTTCACCGGAGTGGGCAGGTCGCCCTCAAGCATAATGCGGTGGCGCTTTGCCTCAACCTCGGGATCCGGGACCGGAATTGCCGAGAGCAGTGCACGGGTGTACGGGTGAATCGGGTTGTCGAACACCTGGTCGACGTCACCAATCTCAACAATACGACCCAGGTACATCACTGCAACGCGGTCGGATGCGTGGCGAATCACCGCGAGGTCGTGAGCAACCATCAGGTAGCTCAGGCCCAGGTTTGCACGCAGCTCCTCCAGCAGGTTGATCACGCCAGCCTGGACGGACACGTCCAGTGCGGACACCGGCTCATCCAGAACCACGAGCTTGGGGTTCACGGCAAGCGCACGAGCAATACCGATACGCTGACGCTGACCACCAGAGAACTGGTTCGGGAAGCGGTTCACGTGGTCAGGCTGCAGACCCAC
>ERZ772979.393-NODE-393-length-31516-cov-14.151203_pt1 | contig 31516 bp, 22 predicted proteins | sample MGYA00511130_ERZ772979 | MGnify/ENA primary metagenome ERZ772979 (study PRJEB29015, sample SAMEA2738103) | human oral metagenome | biome: human oral; feature: human-associated habitat; material: saliva | place: China | collected 2186 ... | reverse complement strand
TATGCTGGTGCTCCGGGGTATACGGCTCCGGTGAACTCACCGTTTAACGATGTGCGCCCCGGCACGATGTTCTACCGGGAGATTACCTGGCTGGCAGCGAAGGGTGTTACGAAGGGGTGGAGTGATGGCACTTACCGCCCGGGTGAGCCTATTCACCGTGATGCAATGGCCGCGTTTATTTACCGGTACAGGCATCAGGGGTAATACCGCCGACAGGCTGTAGTGTCCAATGAGTGATAACCGAGGTGGCCCGTGCCAGTACTGCCCGCAGCGGCGTAAGGATGGGGCTGCCTCACGGGGTGGCTGGTGTGTAAATACCGGGTGTGTCAACAACCTGACTTTTGCGCCCACGCCACCCCGCAGCGGGTAACTATTACATGCAGAAAACATAAATATTAAATTGAATCTGCAATATCCAGGAATATATCCCTAACTTCACTAGAGTAATAGTTGAATTTTATTTCAAGCGCACTATAAGTGATGTGCATAATATTCATAAATATTAGCTGTTTTTGTCTTTTAACGTCCCAGCATTTTGGTACCTTAAATATGTTCTAGCAACAATGTACCGTTAGCATTGGATACACACATGTCTACCTTTTACTCCCGCAAGGGGTTGAAGAAGGGTATCTGCGCAATCGCTCTTGTAAGCTCTGTCGCTATGCCTCTCACACCCGTCCTTGCAACCCCCGTGCAGCCAGCTGCCCGGTTAGCACCCACTGATCAAAACACTAAGACCGCCGCAGATTACAATCTTTTTAATAAGAACGTTATTACTAAGACCATTGATAGCTCACCTGCACAGAGTGCGCGAGTTGGTAAATATATTATTCACCTCGCTGCCGCATCTGCTTTGGGCAAAGAGGCTTCAACCTACACCATTATTAACCCCGAAACCATGCAGACGGTATCAACCGGGCAGCTGCAGGCTGGGGGCGGCGCGCATTTTGCTGCTAATTCCGATACGGGTGAAATCCTAATCGCTGCCACAGACACCAACCAGCTGGAACGGTACACCGTTACTGAGGACGGGCAGCTGAGCCCCGCCCAACCGGTTTCTGGTTTCAACCTTGACCCCACAGAGGAAACCCTGGCGATGGGGTACAACAAGTTCACCCACTCCTGGGGTGTGCTTACCTCTAAAAACTACATTACGGTTGATTCCTCAGGGCTGCTCAGCAGCATGCTGCTGCCCGACCCGAAAACCCTAGATCCGGCTTTGGCCAATGCGCCCGATGCCGATACCTCGGAGTATTACGGCGCCCAATACACGCATACGGCGAACGTGCTTGCCCCGCTGCCCGACGGGTCATTTGTGTATGACTCGGGAACGACTATCTCAAATGAGCAGGGGGAGGTACAGCGCGGTTATCTGCTCCATTTCAGCAAAGATGCGGTGAAGGTTTTTGACGATGGCACAGCTATTGCTGAGCGCGTCTCATACGGCCGCGTAACCACCACCGACGACGGTCGCGTATACCGTTGGAGCTACCTGCATAATTCCTCATACCAGGTTCTCTCATACGCCGACGGGCAGTTTACTGTGCTCAATGGCAAAACCTCGATTCAAGCGAAGGGCCTGGAGAGCATTGGTGAGCTATTTACTGTGGGCGATAAGCTTGGCGTTCTGGATTCCGTGAATAACCGCATCGTTATCCTCGATAAGGATATGAACGTTGAGCGAAGCATTAGTTTGACCGGTGTGAGCGCTAAAAACACAAACCGCGGCTCACTTAATGCTGTGGCACTGCCCAATGGGGACATTGTTTTCCCGAGCACTGCTGAGGATCCGCAAGAGTTCATCACCGTGGTACAGATGAACCGCCTGGTGAGCCCGCAGCCGGAACAGCAGCCCGCCCCCGAACCTGAAAAACAGGCGAACCCTCAGATTACTTTAAGCACCAATGAGATTAAATCGGATAAGGGAGCCTCGGTGACCATTTCGGGCACCGGCTTCTACGGTGAGCAGGCGCAGCACGGTGTGTACGTATACCTGGTGCGCAAGGATACATTCCCCGCTCACAGTGCTGATGAGCGTGACCCCGCTGTGGCTGCAGTCGCCTTCGTGAAGGGTGCGGACATTCAGGATGGTGCGTTTACCGCTGTTCTTAATGTCCCCGGGAACACACTCAACCCCGCCGCAGAGTACGTGGTAGCAACCGGTGCGACGGGTGCGGCACAGGATGAGGGCACCGCCCTGAAAGCGGGGCTTTTACAGGCATCAGCCCCCGTGAAGGTCACCGAGCCGCAGAAGCAGGCAGACCCGAAGATCACTCTCTCTGCCACCGAGCTTAAGGTGGACGCAGAGTTGAATGAGGTGCTGGTGAACGGCACCGGGTTCCACGGCCAAGGCGCGGCTAAAGGCGTGAGTGTTGGCGTGTATGAGGCTGATGAGCAGGGCCAGCCCACCGGTAATCCGGTTGGTAATGAGGCCGTGGTGCACGCGAACGATCTGCACGATGGAGGCTTTGCCGCCTCTGTCACCGTGCCCGGCTCGCTGTTGGATGCGTCGAAAAAGTACGTGGTGGCCGCAAAAGCTGAGAATGAGGGCGTGAAACTGGTGGCGCTTTCCCCGGTGACTGTCAAGCCCGCGCAGCCGGTGGCTGACCCGAAGCTGAGCATTGACAAGAGTGAACTTGACCCCACTCAGGATAATGCTGTGGCCATTTCAGGCTCCGGCTATGTAGGTGCTGCAGCCCAGAACGGCGTGTATGTTGCCGTGGTGGAGGCTGAGAAATGGCAGGAAGGCAACACCCCGGATACGCATTCTGTTGCTGCGATGACTCGTATTGCAGCTGAGGATATGCATGATGGGCAGTTCCGTGCGACCCTCAACATTGCCGCAGGTACATTGGATGCTTCGAAGAAGTACCTGATTGTTTCTTTCGCGTCGCCGGAGCTCAATAAGAGCGACCGTTCATTGGACACTACAGCCGAGATGACGCTCAAGGTGCCCGAGTCGCCTAAACCAAGTCCGACGCCTGAGCCCAGCCCAACACCTACGCCGGAGCAGCCCGAACCGAGCCCAAGCCCGACACCGACTCCCACCCCCGAACCGTCTCCCAAGGACCCCGAGCCTTCGCCGAGTCCGACACCCTCACCGGAAAAGCCGACTCCGCAGCCTACTCCCACTCCGGAGCAGCCTAAGCCGAGTCCAAAACCTACGCCCGAAAAGCCCACACCGGACCCGACACCTACCCCGGAGCAGCCCAAGCCAAGTCCAACGCCCACACCGGAAAAGCCGACTCCGCAGCCAACTCCCACTCCGGAGCAGCCTAAGCCAAGCCCTAAGCCCACACCGGAGCAACCCAAACCGGACCCGACACCCGCACCGGAAAAGCCGACTCCGCAGCCAACTCCCACTCCGGAACAGCCTAAGCCGAGTCCAAAACCTACCCCGGAACAGCCTAAGCCGAGTCCAACGCCTACGCCCGAAAAGCCCAAACCGGACCCGACACCTACCCCGGAACAGCCTAAGCCAAGCCCTAAGCCCACACCGGAGAAGCCAAAACCGCAGCCTCCGGCGCCTGAGCCGCCCAAACCAGCTCAGCGGTTTAAGGATGTGTACCCCACGGATCAGTTCTACACTGAGATTGAGTGGCTTGCTTCCACGGGGATCACCACCGGCTGGCCTGATAATACCTATCGCCCGCAGAATAATATTGAGCGCGGTGCAATGGCGGCGTTCTTCTACCGTATGGCGGGCAGCCCCCGTGTGATGATGCCGTACCGGTCTCCGTTTAAGGATGTGGACGCCTCGTACCCGTTCTACAAGGAAATCGTGTGGATGTACCAGCAGGGTATTACCACCGGTTACCCGGACGGTACGTTCCGCCCGAATGATTCGGTCAGCCGTGAGGCCATGGCGGCGTTCTTCTACCGTCAGGCGAGGGACTACCGGTTCTACGCTCCGCGGCACACGTCATTTGTTGATGTGAACGGGGATAACCTGTTCTACACCGAGATCAGCTGGCTGGCCGATCGCGGTATTAGCCGTGGCTGGGACGACCGCACTTACCGCCCGGGCCAGGCCATTACCCGTGACGCAATGGCGGCCTTCCTGTACCGTTACCACCGTATTTACGGTAAGAAGTAATCAACGGTTCAGGCTCTTGAGTCTCCCCCGCGCCGCACAGTCATCATCTCCTCTGATTGTGCGGCGCGGGGGTTCTTTTCTGCGCTGTATTAATGCATCGTGATTGTGCGCCGTGTTTTCTGGGGCGTCTGCGGATTCAACATTTTCTCCTCTGTGCCCCACTCCCCTGTTTGCACACCAATAATGTGGCCCATGGGGCATGTGTAGGGGGTCATAGGTCTTTGACTGTGCTGCACGATACTAAGACCACACCAGATACTTTACGCATGAAACATATATATACAGAGAATTAAAGTATGTAAACATACATATCTATTTTTAATGACACTAAAGTGCGAATAAGCCATTTAATGAATATTAATCTATGAATAGTTTTTCTACACCTTTACTTTACAGTTAATGCTTTTCGGGGTAATTTTGCGGTTTTCCTCGACTCCCACTAGGCGTTTTGCTACCGTGAAGGTATCGATAAATTACTTTACGAGTGGAGTAATCTGATGGGTAATTCATTCTCACCGCACAACCTGCCCAAGCGCGCATGCGCTCTGACTCTCGCCGGGGCTCTTGCTCTGCCGCTCGGTGCCGCCCTAGCACCGGCAGCATTAGCAGCCGAAACTCCGGCCGCCGCACAAGCCGCTGGGCAGCCTGCAGCCAGCGGCCCCAAGCTGACCGTCGATACCCCAAACCTTGACCTGATTGATGGCGGAACCATTACGGTGCGCGGCACCGGGTTCACCGAGCAGCACCGTGAACAGGACGGTTCGCTCGCCATTGCATTCGGCCCGCGGTCTATGTTTGTTGAAGGGTCGCGGCAGAAGATGCGGCGCGTTCCGAACCTTTACACTACTGTAATTCCGAAAGACAAGATTAACGCTGACGGTTCCTTCGAAATTCAGCTCAACGTCCCCGGCAATGATATAGACCCGGCGAAAGGCCCGTACAGCATTGGCACCTTTAAGCTGGATGTGTACTCCGAGTATTTTTACGGCACCATGACGGGTGTGAGCGTTCCGCTCAATACTGTCACGGGTGAGGTGCAGCGCCTGTCCATTCGCAATAACCAGCTGAATCCTGTGGATAAACAGGCCAGCCTGACAGTTAGGGGGCTGAACTTCTCGAATATTCCCGCAGGTTCAACCTCGTACGCGCAGATCGTTGAGGTGGACGCGGACGGGAAGCCTCAGGGTGAGCCTCTCGCTTCCAAAGACATTACCTTTGCCGCGCAGGACGGCAAAAACACCAGCAGTTTTACGTCCACTCTGGAGTACTCGGGGTTCAAGGTTGATGCTTCGAAGCGTTACGCCTACATTGTGTACAACCGGCATAACGGCCAGGTGAATGAGATTGCGCGGGCAAACCTGCCGGTGAAGGATGCCCAGCCAAGGGTCAAGTACATCGGCGAGACGATCAACACCACCAAGTCATACAACCACGTGTCGGTGTGGGCCACGAATTTCCGGTTAGATGAGGACGATTCCTTTGAGCTGGTGCTTCGTGAAAAGGGTACCGGCACCGTGGTGAAGCGGGTGAAGCAGGATTGGAAAGCCGCAATGTTCCCTGATGGTTCAGGCGCTATTGTGGCAATGGGAATCGATGGGTCGCAGGTAAGCGCCTCTAAGCAATACGAAGTTACCGTGTCGGTGAAGTCGCAGGATCCGTCCCGTGCGGTTAGCCGCACCATTGATATTCCTGCGGTTACCTCGCAGCAGGAGGTCCGGAAGCCGAAGTCCCGGTTTGTTGATATGGAATCCTCACAACGCTACTACCAGAGTGCCACGTGGGCGGTGGATCAGAACGTGCTGGAAGCCCGTGACGGCCGTTTCTCCCCGTCAGAGAGTGTAACCCGCGGACAGCTGGTGGAGGCACTGTACCGTATGGCTGGCTCCCCTGATATACAGCTCCCAGCCCAGTCACCCTACCGCGATATTTCCACCAGCAACCCTCGGTATAAGGCGATTGTGTGGGCTCGTCAGCAGAATATTGGTAATGATTATGGGGACGGCTCATTCCATGCGGATGATAGCGTGAACCGGCAGACCCTTGTCTCGTTCATGTATCGCGCCGCCGGTAAGCCGAACGTGACGCTCCCGAAGTATTCACCGTTCACCGATGTGCGCGCTGGCAGCAACATTTACTACCGCGACATGGTGTGGGCGCAGCAAAAGGGCGTAGTGCTCGATGCGCAGTCTAAGGAGTTCAACCCGCGCGCTCAAGTGAGCCGTGCTGAGGCTGCTCAGTTCCTGTACCAGTACGCGAATGCTACGAGGACGCGATAGCACCGGCTGTTCTCTGCCTGTAGAGGTAGTCAGCTAAAGGTGGAAGGCCCCGGGGCCCGTGGTGGGTTTCCCGGGGCCTTCCCGTTTCTAGACGCCGCACACCTTATACCCCGCAAAACGCCGCAATGTGGGTTTGTGTGGGCTGAGGTGTTTGGGCTTTACGGCGAATTACCGGGTGGATGCTGAGCCCGCCGCGCTGCCGGTGGATACGGTGAAGTCCCACGGGTCGGTGTTCAGTGATGAGACGGTGAAGGTAATGCTGTGGCCACGTTCGGCCAGTAGCGCCTGCAGCCTCTCACCGGCGCGCTGCAGCCAGAGCGATTCGCTGGCCGCGTGGGAGCAGTCAATCAGCGCGCACCCGGTGCCGCGCACGAGCTCTTGTTCACGGAATTCGCTGGCGGGGTGGTGCCGCAAGTCGGCGGTAATGTATACGTCTGCCCCAACGGAACGTACCGCCTCGAACAGGGAGTCGCCCGCCCCGCCGCACAGTGCCACACGGCTAATGCGCTGCTCTGGGCGCCCGGCGATACGCAACCCGCCCGCAGTTGCCGGTAGCGCATCCGCTAAGCGTTCGGAGAGGGCACGCAGGGTGAGCGGTTCAGGCAGTGTGCCCACGCGCCCGGTTCCGACGGGGTGTTCCTCTCCCCCAAGTTCTTGGGTTTGGGGTTCTGCCAGCGCGGTGCGGTCGGTGAGGTTCAGGGCGTCGCAGAGTGCCTCGTTCACGCCGGCAATGGCAGCATCGGCGTTAGTGTGCGCCCCGAGCAGGCCGCATTGGCCTTCGATGAGGGTGTGCAGCACGTGCCCTTTATAATCCGTATCGGGGATGAACTGCGCACCGCGCAGCAGCAGCGGGTGGTGGGTGATGAGCAGCCCCGCGCCGTGTTCTACGGCTTCGTCAGCGGTGGCGGCGAGGGAATCAACGGCGAAGTGCACGTGCTTCACGGGGGCGGCGGTGCGCCCGCAGACCAGCCCGGATGCGTCCCACCCGGCGGCCAGCTGCGGCGGGTAGAGGTCGTGGAAGGCGGCAACAACCTGCGCTAGGTTTGGTGTGGTGGTTTCAGTCATGTCTCTATTGTGGCATGAGCACCTGGCGGGGAATATTCGGAAGGTGCGGGGCGTTTAATGGGGTGTCAGGTGAGACAGTGGTTTTCGTGAAGGAGCGGGACGATGCGTAGTTTTGTGGTTGGCGGCGGCTGTTTTTGGTGTATTGATGCGGTGTTCCGCCAGTTTAAGGGTGTGAGCGCGAGCGTGTGCGGCTACGCTGGCGGCACCGTGCCGAACCCGGATTACCGGTCGGTGTGCTCGGGGGCGACGGGGCATCACGAGGTGGTGCGCGTTGATTTTGAGGAGAACGTGATCGGTGAGGACGCGGTGCTGGATATTTTCTTCGCCTCTCACGACCCCACAAGCTGGGATCGTCAGGGGGCAGATACCGGGTCGCAGTACCGTTCGGTGCTGCTGTATGCCGACGAGCAGCAGCGGAAGGTTTTTGAGGCGGCGAAGGTGCGGGCGCAGGCTCTTTTCGATGCTCAGGTGGTGACGGAAATAAAGCCTCTTGAGACGTTCTGGGAGGCGGAAGACTACCACCAGGACTACTACGAGCTGAACCCGTTCCAGGGGTACTGCTCTGTGGTGATCAGCCCGAAGGTTGCGGCGGCCCGCCGTAAGTACGCGCATCTTCTGAAGTAACTTTGGCACTGTGGCAATAGAAAATCCCCGGCTTTTGAGAGCCGGGGATTCTTTAGTCTTAGCGTGACCCCAACCGGATTTGAACCGGTGTTGCCGCCGTGAGAGGGCGGAGTACTAGGCCGCTATACGATGGGGCCGTGAGAATTTCTTCTCGTTGTGTGCCGTGGGTGTTTCGGCAACAGATATAACTATACAGTTCGGGTACCCCACCACCAAATCAGCTATCAGTGTTTTACGACACTTCCACAGGGTGGTGTTTGGTGGCTCCCGCCGGGGTTTCCTCCCCGTTCAGGCACCGTACTGCGGCGGTTTTACGCATCACCCACCGGGAAGGGGCACCCCCTGTTGTGCGGGGTGCCCCTGCGGTTTTTCACGCAGCCTGCCGGTTAGCGCACCAGGGAGCGGCTAGGATTTACTGCGGCGGCGTACAACCAGCACCACCGCACCGGCCACAATAGCCAAAGCACCCATACCCGCCAGCATGATCACGCCGTTCGCACCGGTATTCGCCAGGCTGCGGGATGTGGAGCCGCGGGTCCCCTGGGGTGCGGAGTCACCGCCGGGGTGGTTACCGTTAGCAACGGTCACGGATACGCTTTCCTGAGTGGCCTCGGGCTTCGCCTCACCGGTGGTGCCTCCCGTTGCTGAGGGTTGCGCAGATGCCGACTCGGTGGGGGCGGGGGTCGGTGAAGGCGCGGTCACAGCCGCAGCTTCGGTGGGCTGCGCCGGGGTGCTCCCGCCGCCCTGGTTCTGCTCAGTTTTCGGGCCGGACACGCTAGAGCTGGTCTGTCCGTCCTTGGTGATCTCAAACATTGCGGAGTAGTCCAGGCTGCGATCAGTCACCGACAAGTCGTGCGCAGCAATGGTGCCGACCGTGTACTTCTTACCGTACTCTAGGGTGTTCGCGGGGATAGGCAGGTCAATCTCAAACGAGCCGTCCTTCAGCTGCTCGGGGCGCACCCACACGGCGTTCTTTGACAGGTTCATGGCCTGCTCACGGTCAATTCTCTGCCCGGGTTTCCAGGTCCCCTCAGGGACGAGGAACACGTACACGCCCTTCGCGGCGCCCTCCCCCACGTAGCCGCTACCTTTAATGTGGAGCTTATAGTCTGCGGTGATGTCGATCTTCCCGTCGGGGAACTCAATCACCGGGCTGGCGTAGCTCACGGTGCGGGTGGCCTCGGTGGGATACCCCTGAAATTCGCGCTGCTGCGGGGTGATCTGCACGGCCGCCTCATCCCCTGCTTTCACCTCAGCTTTGAACTTCATAATGGAGTTCGGGTGAATCTCTGACTCGGCGGCGGGGATCTCACTGCCGTCCTTGTCTTTCTTCGCCTTCGAGGTGGTCTTATCCGAGGTTTTCACCTCACCGGTGGCACCGTTCAGCACGTACGGCACGCGGGCTGTACCGGGCAGATCCTGCTTGTCTACAGCCACGATCGAGCCGTTATTGAGCATGGTCAAATCATTAGCTTTCGCCCCGTTCATGGCGACCTCACCAATGACTTTGCTGGTGGCGCCGTCAATCACACCAACCTTGCCGGTGCCGAAATCACTCACATACACCAAGTCACGCTCTTCATCATGCTCCATGGCCAGGGCCTGGGTGCCGAAAGCAATCGTTTTCTTGTACTCGCCGGTGGTGAAGTCATATACGGTCACCCCCGAATTAACACCGTTCACGCCCTGGGAAGAAACATAGATTTCGTTCAAAGACTTATCGATGGCAACATCAGAAGGGCGAACCTCAGTGCCCTCAGTATCTGCGTGAACATTAATGGTGCGCACAGTTTTGAGGGTGTTCGTGTCTACCACGAACAGTTTGCCGCTGGTGCGCTCCGGCACATACAGCAGGTGATCCTGAGAATCGATGTGCATGTTCATGCCCACATACCGCACCCCGCCGTCAGGGGCACCCGCAAGCTGCAGCTTCTGAACCTGCTTAGTTTTCAAGTCCACAGCCGACACATAGAACCGGCCCGACACGAACGCCTTCCCTGAGGCGTGGTCAATGCGCACCTCACGCGGGTGCTCAATCCAGTTCGCGTCGTTCTTATCAAGCCCGTGGTTAGTCCACACAAGCTTCATCGTGGCCTGGTCGTACACCGAAATGGAGTTATCGCGGGTGTTCGTAACCCACACGGTTCCCTCAACATCATCAACTTCCACCCCGTAGGCGGCCGCAAAATTGTAGCCTCTCTCACCCTTAATGATGGGCAGCTCGGCCACGGCCTCAACCTTCAACGAGTCAGCATCAAGGCGGGCGAGAGTAGAGACATGCATGTCCCCGTCAGCGGTTCCCGCCACCCACAGCTTATGGTTCTTCTTAGAATACGAGACCTGGAACTGGCCCGGTAGGCCCTGCGTGATCTTAGCTTTAGTTGCCGCCGCATCTAAGGTGCGAGACGTGGCAGCAGGTGCGCTCGGCGATTCTGGTGCGCTAGGGGCAGCGAACGATGCGGGAACAGCAACCCCAGAAACACTCAGGGCCAAGGCCCCAGCCACGAAAGACTTTGTAACCTTGCCGGAAGCGAGAGTCAGGTTCATTGGTTTCCTTTCGAAACAAAAAACGCGCCGCGCACCACCGGGAAGACCACTCTTAACCGGAAGAAACAGGGCACGCATCCAAAAGCATCCTCAATAATGCTCTACCCATAATTTTTAGCGAACTCCCAAGGTTTTACAAACCGAATATCGAAAATACACAAAAAATTACTTTTATCCCCGCAGCCCATGAAAAAACGGTAGACGCGAAGTTGACAGTTAAACATACCCTAAATAGTTTTAGTGCAGATTCCACTTGTTGCGGATATGGGCGAGGCATATAGGATATAAGTTTCTCCCCTATATTTATATATTTTCCAGGGTAATATTCTGTTCCTACTCTCCAGGCTTCAACTAGGATTTTGATATTATGGCTGCGGCCCTCTATCCTGTTAGTAATGCTAACAACAGTAGTTGTTAGAAGTGGATCCGAGACCCATCCGGACGGTTGTGGCGCTCGGGTTTCGCATTTAAAACACCTTTCGAAACTCTACCGACAGTGTTTATTGAATACTTTCCCAGACCCTCTACTTTGCACACTCTAGCCAACAATAGTGGAAGCATTCATTCCAGTAGCTTTGCTAAACTTAAATAGCCTGGCTCATCCCCACGTATGTGGGTTGGGAATCTTCATTCTGTAGCCTTGATAGACTTAACTATACCGGACGTGGGAGTGAAAGGTTGTTGGGAACCTTCGTTCTGTAGCCTTGATAGACTTACCGGCTGGCACGTGGGTACGTGCAACCGGTTGGGAACCTTCATTCTGTAGCCTTGATAGACTTACCCGTCCGAACCACCCGACCCGGAGCATGTTGGGAACCTTCATTCTGTAGCCTTGATAGACTTACTGACTCTTGGGAGCTAAGCGGCATGAAGTTGGGAACCTTCATTCTGTAGCCTTGATAGACTTAAGCGGGGCGGGCCTCTAGCGCCGCGATACGTTGGGAACCTTCATTCTGTAGCCTTGATAGACTTATGCCCGGTGTATACCCGGCCCATTGCTGGTTGGGAACCTTCATTCTGTAGCCTTGATAGACTTATTACCGTTGCGCTTACGGTCGAACACGTGTTGGGAACCTTCATTCTGTAGCCTTGATAGACTTATCACACGTGCACACTCACCCCTGCACACAGTTGGGAACCTTCATTCTGTAGCCTTGATAGACTTACCGTCTTGTGGTGAGGTTTGACCTCCTAGTTGGGAACCTTCATTCTGTAGCCTTGATAGATTTAATCGACGGCGGCGGTCATGACAAACAAGGTTGGGAACCTTCATTCTGTAGCCTTGATAGACTTAGTATGATTCGTGATACCGACATCAACACGTTGGGAACCTTCATTCTGTAGCCTTGATAGACTTAGCTCCTGCCAGCGAGTGTTACGGTGCGTGTTGGGAACCTTCATTCTGTAGCCTTGATAGACTTACCTGCAAGGTAGGTGAAAACGACTACAAGTTGGGAACCTTCATTCTGTAGCCTTGATAGACTTACCAGTCCCAAACGTAGCCGGAATCGTATGTTGGGAACCTTCATTCTGTAGCCTTGATAGACTTATGTCGTTGGATGTGGTGGATGTGAAGGCGTTGGGAACCTTCATTCTGTAGCCTTGATAGACTTACACCATAACCAGTGAAGACGGCGAAACCGTTGGGAACCTTCATTCTGTAGCCTTGATAGACTTAATAGTGTTGATATCAACATACCCGGACTGTTGGGAACCTTCATTCTGTAGCCTTGATAGACTTACGCGCTCACCTGTACAGAACCTACGGAAGTTGGGAACCTTCATTCTGTAGCCTTGATAGACTTATCTAGCGCTCTCATTTCGGCTCTGAGGGGTTGGGAACCTTCATTCTGTAGCCTTGATAGACTTAGTAGAAGCAGCCGCGATGAAAACAAACTGTTGGGAACCTTCATTCTGTAGCCTTGATAGACTTAAACTCAGGGCGTGTGCACCGCTGGGACGGTTGGGAACCTTCATTCTGTAGCCTTGATAGACTTAGCGACCCCCGCCACCAGACTCACCAGACGTTGGGAACCTTCATTCTGTAGCCTTGATAGACTTACCTTCTCCAGTAACGAGCCGGTGCGGTCGTTGGGAACCTTCATTCTGTAGCCTTGATAGACTTATTTGGCGGGAAAATCCCGAAGAGCTGGAGTTGGGAACCTTCATTCTGTAGCCTTGATAGACTTACCGTAGAGCGCGAATACGAGGCCATGCAGTTGGGAACCTTCATTCTGTAGCCTTGATAGACTTAACCCCACCACCGAACCCGGCCCAAACGAGTTGGGAACCTTCATTCTGTAGCCTTGATAGACTTAAGAAGGTCCAAGCGGTAGGCAGTCTCTCGTTGGGAACCTTCATTCTGTAGCCTTGATAGACTTATACAGCACCTTGAACTTGCCTTCATCCAGTTGGGAACCTTCATTCTGTAGCCTTGATAGACTTAAATTGGAAATGCGTTGCCAAGATTATGCGTTGGGAACCTTCATTCTGTAGCCTTGATAGACTTAAGCCGCCCGTAGTGAATGGCCCTCGTCAGGTTGGGAACCTTCATTCTGTAGCCTTGATAGACTTATGTCGCCGCCGCGAACGCAATAGTGAACGTTGGGAACCTTCATTCTGTAGCCTTGATAGACTTACAGCCAGAGGACAAACCGGAAGACTGGGGTTGGGAACCTTCATTCTGTAGCCTTGATAGACTTATCCGTGTAGCGGCCATAAAGCTCAATGGGTTGGGAACCTTCATTCTGTAGCCTTGATAGACTTAGTGGATTGGAGCTGGACATGGGAAAGTAGTTGGGAACCTTCATTCTGTAGCCTTGATAGACTTAGTACGTTGTACATAACTACTAGTCAGCGGCTAGATATGGCCAGATTTTCGAAGGAAAATCTGGCCATATCCCCCAACAAAAGAGGCTGTTATTGGCCCTATGTGAGAAAAACTGGCTCGATATACCACCCGCGAATTCATAAATGTGGGGTGTGGGCAACATGATGTTACCCACACCCCACATTTCTATTATTTGTAGAGCTAAAAGAAATCTACAGCCCCCGGAGGCTCTTCCGGGGTCTCTTGAGTAGGACCTAAATATCTAATAGTTGCCGCCCACTGCGAATCGGTAGCCTTCATAATCCGTACCGCCCCACCTGGCGGAACTTGAAACTGCAGCTGAGACAAATCCTTGCCAGCAGAGTTACCGTTCATATAGTACTTGCAATACACGCTCAGCTGAAGACGGTCAAACCCCATATCCAAGAGCGAATGCCTGTACCCATTCGCTAGTTTTCTCTGTCCCTTAGTTTTTACCGGCAGGTCAAACATGACCAATAACCACATAGGCTCAGCCACCCCGCTCCCCTTCTTTCTCGGCTTCATCGCCGTTCATTACGCGCTCCCACGTTGGAACGCTTAATCGTTCACGTTTGCCCTCAACGTAGAGGGCGAATTCAATACAAAAATCCTCAATGACGCTACGAACCGTAAAATCCTGATCTTCAGATATTTTCTCAGCGAGAACGCCCACCAGGGCGGCTTTCTCAGGCCGACCAAGCTCTGTAGCTCCTCCCAACAGTAACTTATACACGGCATAATCCACCGCAGGACGAAAAGGCTCCATGAGATCATCCACTAGAGCAAAACCGTTCGAACGGTTACGGTGAAAAAGAGATAAAGTGGGCGACAACCCAGCCGCTATCACACGGGTTAGTACACGCCCGCGAAGAACCGTGTACCCGTAATTCAACATACCGTTCACAGTATCGTCACCCACCTGATTACGGCGGAACCCACCCTCAGGCATATACGACGACCAGTACAAACGGGCGCCCTGACCTTCAAGATTATTTGGGTCACCAGATTTCACGGCCCTGGCAAACGCTCGCAGCTGCTCCGCATTTGGGCGCCCCATAGCATCAAGGGCATTTGCTTGCCCACGCAGTTTTGCTTTAATGATCTGTTTCCAAGCATTCTTTGAGCGAGGCAAAGTCAGCTGCGCCTGTGCCTCATGACGCGTAAACACCTTCGTATTACTGGACCAATGGTAAAGCGTTGAAATAGGGGTATTCTTCCAATCACAAATAGCAGCCGCAACATCAAAACGTTCAAGACCGCCCACAAGGCCATACCCCCAGGAGCACCCCGGTCCAAGAAGAATAAAATCAACCTCAGCAAGCGGCGCGCTCCGCTCTCCCACTTTTAATCGCCCCCTCTCATAAGAGACAAAGCCTTCAAAAGCAGTTAAGTCCAAAACACGCCACTTGCTGTCCAAGGTCGCTTACTCCCACTCGTCCAGAGCCGCGAGTGCGGCACGCTGAATATCAAGGGATACTGGGCGGTAAGAGCCACCACGCCACCTGGGAATACCGAGATTATTGCGGCGTAAGACTTTTACATCAGGCAACGACAACAACCCTTTAGTAGCGATAATAAGTCCCTTTGTTAACGCTTCTTCAAGCAGACTCTGTTCTTCTGTCCCAAATACACCTTCAGGTATTTCTTCACGAGACAACAGGGCAGGCCGAATTCGTAATTTATCTGGCATCGGAAAACCATCAACACGCCAACGAGTCTCAGGCAAAAAGGCAAGGAATTTAGCTAGTTTATCCTTGCCACCTTCCTGTAAGTAGCTCTCAGGATTAAACTCAAGTTCCTCGTTCTGAGTCAGCCACCCAATTTCTACAGCTTCCCCTTTCTCAATATTCTTACGAACCGTAAAGCTCAGATCCCGATAAGATTGAGAACCGGTATGGATAGGTACTCGGAGAACATCCTTCACACCGCTTTCACGCATGAGCCAGGGGAACTCCGCACCAAAGACGCGAAGCATACCAACCTCTGCCTTTCCTTTACGGTTTTTCCAGGCGTACAAACGCACATGATGTACAGATTCACCGATCTTAACCACACCGCGGGGTGTCAGAATTGATGCTGCCTTCTCCGGAAAAACATATATAACGTCCTCAGCAGTGAGCTTACGTCCATCGTTCAATACTAGAACGCGGCTGGAATCAGGCTCCAAAGCCTTCTGTTTTCCCAAGTATCCAGCAAACGCAAGGTAAATTTGGGGGTTCACAATACGGTGGACCTGGTCAACGGTCCACGCATCACCAATAGTGCGTTCTAGTACAGCATCAACAGTATCAAGATGCACAGAACCATTCTGCGGGCGCAAACGTAGCGGGCTCACTACAGGAATAGCATCATTAGAGATAGCTTCCTTGATGATATCCGCAAGGACGTAAGCCGTTTTCTTCCACTTCGCGAACTTCTCCTGAGCCGCAGGTCCCAGCCCCATAAAATCTCGCCACACATTATCACGTTCACGGCGTGATTTCTCTAGAGAATACTCCCTCTGCTGTTTAATGAGACGGCGCTGTTCCAAAGTCACAGCAACCGACCGGTTCAGAAGAGTAAGAACAGCCGCATCAATCGCATGATGGCGCACATCAAAACGGTTTTTATCACTTTGACCGCGCAAAAGAACCATTTTATCGATACCGCCCGCACGGCGAGACTCACGGGTCAACGAACCCGAATAAACATCTATGTGTACCTTAGCCAGATCACGCTTTTCAGCTTTCTCATTGAAGTACTGCTCAATGCGTTCCCGAATTGCGGTAGCTGCGTATGAGGTAGACGCTAACGACCGCTCATCAATAGGGTCATCCTTCTCAGTCTGCTTCAAACGGCGAATAATAAGATCCACCATGCGCCGATCTTTCGGGCGTTTAAAAGCCTTCAGCTCTCGAAGACGTTGAATTGTCCCCTCAAGAGTGACTGGGCGTGACGTGTTCTTAGCCCACACCGCGAACGGAGTGTCTTTCTTGCTGTCGTTGCAGGCGCGGCATACTGCGGCTAAGTTCTCTCGGCGTGAAGAACCACCCCCAGCGCGAGGCACAATATGGTCAAGCTCAGAATAACTTACGCCAATAGTAGCCCCACAATAAAGGCACTGTGACTCCTGATCCTGCACAATAGCGTTACGGCGAATGTCAGCCCGAGTCGGGTTGTTGATGCCTCCAGCTCTTAAATCCTCGCGGATCTTATCGTTCTTTTTGCGGTTCTTCGCTATCTCATTCAGAACATCAGCACGCTGAGCAGGCCCCATCAAACCGGTGCGGGCATGTTCAATCACTACGTTCTCAGGGCGCCCCCAAGCACGTTCGCAATCGAAAATAAAGCGGCGCACAATCGTAAGCACACGGTCAACAGTGGGCTGCCCGGTAGGCTCATCAATACGATCCAGCGGCGGGTGCCACATGTCGTCAACACCGAACGCTATTTTACGGGCCTCATGCAAGTCAATACGTTTTAGGCGCATATGGTCGCTCAGCTTATTGAGGGTGTCCGTGCTGTAAGCAGCCCGCCCCGATTCAACTTTCAAGCCTTCTAAGGCTTCTTTCTCCTCATCAGGCCAGCTTTCAAACACCTCATAAAGCCCCGATACCTCCGCCAAACGCGTAGTTTCATCGGTAGGATCAGAGACTAGAAGTATCAGCTGGGAGCGCGATTCCAGGTTCGCTTCGTCCCACCACTGGCGTGCCCGAGTCTTTTTCTTCATCTTCTGTTCAAACTCAGTAGAAGAACGATCATACGGGGCCTTATTCAAGCGAACATCGTCAATAACCGGAGCGATAAGATGAGCTGGCTCAACGCCGATCTCATCTGCCACATCACCCCATGTTGGTACGTCCTTTTTCGAATACCCCATAAGGAAATGCACAGCCTTATCGTGCTCCTCGTCAGTGAGAGCACGACGGTCTGAGACTCCAACACGCACACGTAAATGAGCGACCGCATCAAGAATTCGGAACCTTTGAAATTCAAGAGAAGCTCGCGAAGCGCGAGACTTATTTGGCTGTAGCGGATCTTTGCCCACACGATCAAGCGGCACATAAGGACGTATCTGTTCAAAGACCGCTTGAGCTAGCTTTTCATACTGATCTTCAATATTCTGCCTTTTGCAGATTGTACGCAACTCGGCCAGTAGGTCCTCTTGGCGTACCTTATCTACCAGAATAGGCTCCTGCCCCAGCACATTAAGTTTTTTACTGTGACGTGGCTGGTCTTTACGATAGGTACGGGGTCGCAAAAGCACATTATTACTCGCCGCGAGAGCACCAATTATCCCCAGAGTAGCTTCTTCGGGAACCATACCAGGCCATTCTTTCTCAGCACGCTCACGAATCTTCGCAAAAGTATCGGAGGGCGCAGTAGAAGCTATTTCAAGCTGATTGAAAGTCCACCATGGGTTACGCCACCCACGATGCCGTGCCATATGTCGCACCGCACGCACCAAGTGCTCGCCTAACTCTTGGGCATCTTCAACCTTTGTGGTAGCTAATAACGCGCGAGACTTCCACGCCTCATATGTCTGAGGTTCTTCACACGCAGGAACAACGTACCCAAGAGCTCGCAGGGTCTTATCCAAATCCTTTAAACGCGACTTTTTACGCCGGCGCATACGCATAGTACGGAGGGCTACACCGCGTGTTTCTTTACGGCTTTTAGGTGATTTATTCGTAGTTGGGTCGAGGCCACCGTCATGACGATAAGTTACCATCGCAAGGTTAGAAAGAGGAAAACCATCATCGTCAAATTCAATAGCCGCTAGGCCAACAGAACGGTCACCAACATCAATACCGATCCGATATTTGGTGTGCTCAGACATACGTATACTCCTTCAACGAGCGAGTCTATGTGTACCCATACAGAAACAGCCTTTGTCTCTGCGGATGGGGTAAAAATGAAGATAGGATTTACCTTCCCGTGTATAACCCTATACTGATTTTTCGAACTCTGCACAAGTTTTATCTGATTTTTAAGATTCTATGACGAATACCATTAGGTGCAACCCCCTACCACCTGCACTTGCGAGCCGTACCGCCGTCTGTTACAGTTATTCCTGGAAAATGAAGGTTCCCAATAAGGCGCATCTTGGCGCTGACTTCTCACCGTCCTCTTGCTGCTTAGCAGAGGGCGGTATGTTTTTTAAAACTTACCCTATGCTTATTTTGGACAAGAAGATAGCCACTGACTAGAGGTTTTACCCACTAGTCAATGGCTATTCCAATAACTAGATTACAGAGCCAGGAGCCTTCGCAACCAATTCTACCGCACCTTTAGGGTTTACTCACGGGATTCTAAAATTTATTCCCACAGCATACAGGCGAAACTCCGCACGGCTGCTACTGAAAACCAATAGTCGTGATAATCTCTAAAAGTATTCAGCGGAACGTTTGTTCTCTCCCCCTCCCCATAAGCAACGGTATTAGTGCAAATACCATGCAATCTAGAAAAGTAACAGCCAAAGCAAAAGCCCCCAAAGGTTTTACCTTTGGGGGCTTGGTGGAGCGGTTGACGAGACTTGAACTCGCGACATCCACCTTGGCAAGGTGGTGCTCTACCAACTGAGCTACAACCGCGCAACGAAGAATACTATACCGAACTGTTGGGCACCCTGCAAGTCTTCACGGGCCTGGCGGGCGTGAAATTCTGTCTCTGCGCCCGGAAAACTATCCCATAGAACGCTCTGACAAGCACAAACACTGGTGAGCATGGCCAATATTTTTCTGAGGTTTTTCTCATCGGGTGCTGCTGCGCCTCAGCGATGGTTCCGGTTCTGGGCGGGTGCACAAGGCCCGGCAGCTACTCCAGGTCACGACGAATACCGTGCCTTTGTCTGGTACTTTTAAGCACCGTCCCTGTCCGTGCTTGAGTGTTCGTTTGGGGTCTTCCCGGCTTCTGGTTCACTGTCGCTGTTCGTGCTGTCCTCACCGCCGTTGGAGGGCTGGCGTTTACGCTGCGTTTCGGGGGCCACGCCGTCCTCGTTCATCTCATCTACCAGGCGCATTAGGAACGATTTTGCGTACACCATGCCGAACCCGAACAGCAGCGCACCCAGCACCCAGATCACGAACGTCACCCAGTCCCAGTGCCCGCCCAGCACCTGTTTTACCCCCACATACAGCAGCAGGGCGGCAACGGAAATCGTCAGTGCCAGCGCCACATCTTTGCGGGTCATCCTTATTGTCCTTTCTCCAGCTCAGTGCTGCTGGTGTCAGCGGCTTCAGCATGGGCTTTCTGCTGCGCCTCCCAGGCGTCTTGTTCGTCGTCAAAACGCGCCTCATGGTAGGCGGCAAAATACGCCAGCAGGCTTGCCACCATAATCGCCACAATAGTCCACACAGACTGCAGCACATCGGCAACGGTTGCGATGAGCATAATGATCGATGCGTTTGCGAACGCCATCACCGTGCCTTTACGGACGGCACGCCACACGCGTTTTTTACTGCTAAAAATCTCCAGCATCGTAGCCTCTCAGCGGTTCCTGCACTGCTATAAGCATAAGCTGTACGCACCCTGCGCCCATAGTGCGCGCACCACTCTACCGGTTGTGCCGGGGGTATAAGAGAACCGCCCGGCCCGCCCTGCGCGTGGCAGGCGGCGGGTCGGGCGGCACTTTCAGAAAGGGGCTAAGTAATATTCTACTCCCCCAAATCGGCTGCTAGTTTACGCAGCCTCTTCAGCGATGATTCCTTCCCCAGAATCTGCATAGATTCGAACAGCGGCGGGGAGATACGCTCACCTGAAACTGCAATGCGTACAGGCCCGAATGCCAGGCGTGGCTTGATGTCCAGGCCCTCAACGATCGCCGAACGCAGCGCCGCCTCAATGTGAGAAGAATCCCACTCGGTGATGGGTTCGAGCGCCTCAATGGCGGCGGCAAGAACCTGCGGGGCGGATTCTTTCAGCTGCTTACGCGCATCATCAGCCACCGTAATATCTTCATCAGCGGTGAAGAGGAACGCCAGAAGTTTAGGTGCCTCGCCCAGAAGCTGCATGCGCTCCTGCACCAGCGGGGCGGCCTGCGTGAGCACCTGCTCCTGCTGTTCGCTCAGCTGCTCCCCCAGCACACCCGCCGCCTGCAGGTACGGCACCAGGCGGTCCCGGAAATCGGCGGCATCCAGGCGGCGAATATGGTCGCCGTTAATGGCTTCGGCTTTTTTCACGTCGAAACGTGCCGGGTTGCCCACCACGTCGTGCACATCAAAGTGCTGCACCAGCTCGTCCACCGTGAACACGTCTTGGTCTGCTGAGAGCGACCAGCCCAACAGTGAGAGGTAATTCAGCAGGCCCTCTTTAATGAACCCGGCCTCACGCAGCAAAAACAGGTTCGATTCGGGGTCACGCTTTGAAAGCTTCTTATTACCCTGCCCCATCACATAGGGCAGGTGCCCAAATTCGGGGATGAACTCGGTAACACCCACATCAATGAGGGCACGGTACAGGGCGATCTGGCGCGGGGTTGACGAGAGCAGGTCTTCACCGCGCAGCACGTGGGTGATGCCCATGAGCGCATCATCCACCGGGTTCACGAGAGTGTACAGCGGCTTGCCGTTTGCGCGCACCACCACATAGTCCGGTACCGAACCGGCCCGGAACGTGATTTCGCCGCGCACCAGGTCGTTAAACGTAATGTCTTCCTCAGGCATGCGCAGGCGCCACACGGGCTGGCGGCCTTCGGCGCGGAACGCCTCTTTCTGCTGCTCGGTTAGGGTGCGGTCATAATTGTCGTACCCTAACTGCGGGTCTTCGCCTTTAGCTTTACGGCGTTCACGCACCTCATCGGGGGTTGAGAAATCTTCGTAAATGTAGCCGCCGTCTTTGAGTTTCTGAATGACCTCGGCGTACAGGTCCATGCGCTGCGACTGCCGGTACGGCTCGTGGGGGCCGCCCACGCCCACCCCTTCGTCCCAGTCAATGCCCAGCCAGTGCAGGCCCTCAAGCACCTGGTTGAACGACTCTTCCGAATCGCGGGCCGCGTCGGTGTCTTCGATACGGAACACCAGTTTGCCGCCGGTGTGGTGCGCGTACGCCCAGTTGAACAGGGCGGTGCGTACCATGCCCACATGCGGGGTTCCGGTCGGTGAGGGGCAGAAACGGACGCGGGTCTGGCTCGCGTCTGCGAGCGCGGGGCCGCGGTATTCGGTCATTATTGTTCTCCTATATATGTGTCAGAGGTTTCGGTGGCGGGGCACGGGTGCTGTTCGGTACCCGCTTATCTGGTGCCGGGTGGGGTGGGTTAGCTGCGGATTCGGGTGACGAGCGCGCCGATGCCTTCAACTTCCACCTCGACCTCGTTGCCTTCGTGCAGCACGGTGGTTCCTGCGGGGGTTCCGGTGAGGATAATGTCGCCCGGTAAGAGGGTGAAGACTTCTGATGCGGCGGCGACCAGTTCAGCCACGCTGTAGTGCATCTCGGAGGTGTTGCCTTCTTGGAGGGTGTCACCGTCTACCCAGGTGGTGATGTTCAGCGAGTCGGTGTCGAGCTGGGTTTCGATCCAGGGCCCGAGCGGGGTTGAGCCGTCGAAGCTTTTAGCGCGTGTCCATTGGGCGTCGGTGTCCATGACGTCGCGGGCGGTGAGGTCGTTGGCTACGGTGTAGCCGAACACGACTTCGGGTACGCGTTCTAGCGGCACGGATTTTGCGATGCGCCCGATGACGACGGCAAGTTCACCTTCGGGGCTGACCGCTTCGGAGTAGTCAGGGAGGGTGACGGGGTCGCCGGGGCCTACCACGGTGGTGTTGGGTTTGGTGAAGAACTGTGGTGCGGCCGGTGCCGGTGTGCCCGCCCAGTTGGCGATAGCGCCGATTACTTTTGAGCGTGGGATGATGGGCGCGAGCAGGCGCACGTCATCCAGCCGGTGGGTTGCACCGGTTGGTTTTATGCCGTTGTAGAACGGGTCACCGGCGAGAACGCGCAGGGTTTCGGCGCCTTCTTCGCCTTCGACAAGGCCGAAGTGTAGTTCGTCATCTACGGTAAATCGTGCAATACGCATACCCTCTAGGGTACCAGCCCGGCGGTGGTGTCAGCCGCCGGGTTGTCTGCGTCTGCGGCGGGGTTTAGCGGGGACGGAAGTATACGGGTTCGCGGCCGGTGCGTCCGCGGCGGGCGTTAATGGTGGCGCGGATGGTTTTGAGGGCTTGCTCTTCGCGTTGGGGGGCGTATTCTTGTTGGCTTTCTTGGGCGTCCCATTGGCGGTGGTAGACGAGTACGTCGGGTACCCGCAGCCCTTGGGTGTCTTCTGCGACGTGCAGGAGCAGCCCCAGGTTTTCGGCGCTGTTGAGGGCGGGCCAGCCTGCAGCTTGGAGTACGCGGTCGGTGCGGTAGATGACGGCGCCGGGGTGTAGCGGGAAGGGCACGGTCCAGAGCCCAGCGAGGGTGCCTTCGGGGTAGGTTTCTGGGGTGTTAGCCCAGTGTTCGGTGCGTTCACCGGTGCCGTGGATGAGCATGTTTGCGGCGGCCCACCCGGCGTCTGGGTTTTTCTCAAGCTGGTGGATGGTGGCGGCCACGCCTTCGGGGTTGAGCACGTCGTCGGCGTCGAGTTTGAGCAGGTATTCGGCCTCGACCGTAGGGAGTGCGGTGTTGCGGGCCACGGAGGCGCCGCTGCAGAGTTTGCCGGTGGTTAGTTGTGCGTCTGCGTGTTCGACGGGTTGGGTGCTCACGCCGTCCCACACCACGATCCACTGGATGTTGAGGTGGTTGCGGGTTTGGGCCACGGATTGGGCGGTTTCGTGCAGGTGTTCGGCGCGGTCGGGGGCTACGGCGGTAATAATGGCCAGCTTGTGCATGGGGTCTCCCTCGGTTGAACCTGATGTATCGGTGGCGCGCACCCGCACCGTGTGGTTTTGAGTGCGCAAAAGGAGGCCCTGCACGGGTGTGACCCGGTTCAGAACCTCCCTTCTGCTTGTCTCAAGTGTACCCCGGCGCAGTGGTGGCGGGTAGGGAATCGGCACGGATATTAAGCGCGGAACGTGGCTTTCCGGCCGGAGCTGCCTCTATAAGGTGCGTTTCGGTCGAAAAGCCACGTGCGGGGGGTGAGCTTTTTAGACGAGGCGGGTCATCCAGCCGTGGCGGTCTTCTACCGTGCCGGTCTGGATACCCACGAGTTCTTCACGCAGGCTCTTGGAGATCTCACCGAACCCGTCGGAGGCTGCGGGAATCTCAAAATCAGCGGCTTTGAGCTTTCCGATGGGGGCGATGACCGCTGCGGTACCGCAGGCGCACACCTCTGTAATATCGCCGGAGGCCACGCCGTCACGCCACTCGTTCAGGGTGATGGGGCGTTCCTCAACGGTCATTCCGCGGTCTTTGGCCAGCTGCAGAATTGAGGAGCGAGTAACGCCCTCTAGGATTGTTCCGGTCAGTTCGGGGGTGACCAGCTTGTTCTCTTTGCCGTAGATGAAGAATACGTTCATGCCGCCCAGCTCTTCGAGCGCGTCGTTGCGGTGCGGGTCTTTGAAGATCACCTGTTTGCAGCCGTTTTCTTCGCCTTCAAGCTGGGCGATCATGGCGGCTGCATAGTTACCGCCGCATTTTGCGGTGCCGGTGCCGCCTTCACCGGCGCGGGCGTACTTTGTGGACAGCCAAATGTCCACCGGTTCGGGGGTGCCGAAGTAGTTGCCAGCAGGCGACCCAATCACGTGATACTCCACGTGACGAGCAGGGCGAACCCCCAGGTACGCCTCGGTCGCAATCATAAACGGACGGAAGTAAAACGCCTCTCCCTCACCGCTGGGAACCCATTTTTCGTCTGCCTGCACCAGCTGTTTCAGGGACTCGATAAAGGTCTCTTCGGGCAGCTGAGGCAGCGCCATACGATGCGCTGAGCGGTTCATGCGCGCCGCGTTCTTCTCGGGCCGGAATGTCCACACCGAACCGTCCGCGTGGCGGTAACCCTTAATACCCTCGAAGATTTCCTGGCCATAGTGAAAAACCGCAGCGGCGGGATCTAAGCTGAGCGGACCGTAGGCGTGCACCCGCGCGTTCGACCATTCACCGCCGGTCTTATAATCACCGTTCCAGTCGATGCTGACCATGTGGTCGGTGAAGTAATCGCCAAACCCGGGGTCGGCTAGGATCTCGGCGCGGCGGGCGTCGCTGGCGGGGTTTTGGTTCGTTTCGTGGCTGAATTCGATGGCCATCGAGGTTCTTCTTCCGTGAGAGTTCGTTACTTGGTGTGCCGCCCGCGAATGAAGGTGAGCGGTGCGCATCGTTAAACTGCGCGGGTGGCGCGTGGGGATGCTGTGGTTCGTGACCACGCCAGCGGTGGGCAAACCGTGTGTGCTCGCCGCACCCTGTTTTAGGGTACCCGATATGGGGGCACCACGCATATTACTGCCGGGGCTGCCGGGCACCGCACACCCGTGCAGGGGTGCGGTGCCCGCTGGTGGTGGTTAGCCGATAAAGCCCAGCACGTCGTCACCAACCTCAACGGTGGTGCGGGTGCGGGCACCATTGGCGCGCATGTCGGCCTCGACTGCTTCCTCAATGCGCACGGCGGTCGACTCATAGCCCAGGTGCCGCAGCAGCAGGGCCGCTGCGAGGATTGTGGCGGTCGGGTTTGCCTTATTCTGCCCCGCAATATCGGGGGCTGAACCGTGCACGGGCTCGAACATTGAGGGGAACTTCCCCACCGCATTAATATTGCCGGAGGCGGCGTACCCGATACCGCCGGTTACTGCACCGGCCTGGTCGGTCAGGATGTCACCGAATAGGTTATCGGTTACGATCACGTCGAACCGTGAGGGGTCGGTGGTCATGAAAATTGTTGCCGCATCAATGTGCAGGTAGTCGGTCTGCACATCGGGGAATTCACGCCCGATCTCCTCGAAAAGGCGGGTGTACAGGCGGCCAGCATGCACCAGCACATTCGTTTTGTGGATGAGGGTCAGCTTCTTGCGGCGGGCTTGTGCCAGCTCGAAGGCGTACCGGATCAGGCGGCTGACCCCGTGTGCGGTGTTGAGCGACACTTCAGTTGCTATCTGCTCCTGCGTGCCCTCACGCAGGGTACCGCCGTTACCCGCATAGGGGCCTTCGGTGCCTTCACGTACCACCACGAAGTCGATCTCGCCGGGGTTGCTCAGCGGCGACACCGCCCCCGGGTACAGCCGCGCGGGGCGCAGGTTAATGTAGTGGTCGAACGCGAACCGTAGTTTCAGAAGCATCTCACGCTCAATCAGGCCCGAGGGGATATCACCGCTGCGCGGGTCGGCACCAATAGCGCCAAAAAGAATAGCGTCGTGCTTTTTCAGCGCATCCATGGTGCTCTCGGGCAGGGTCTCACCAGTTTTTAGCCAGTGCTCAGCCCCAAGTGAGTAGTCGGTTGAGGTCACGGCGATGCTATCGAGCTCGCATACGCGGTCAAGTACGCGCCGGGCCTGAGCAATAATTTCGGGGCCGATACCGTCGCCAGCGATTACGGCGAGGTCAATACTGTTGGTGAGGTGCTGTTCAGTCATGCTACTACCCTACTGCTGGTGCGGAACCACGCCCACACACAACCCCGCGAATCTCACAGTGTGGGCAGCCTGAGAACCCCAGTACTTATCATGATGCAGCTGGCATACATGGCCTTCTCATACCTGAGTAGTAGCTACCCACCGATAAACTTAACCCATGGACTTCACTAGCCGCGTTAATAACTTCCTCGACAAACACCACCGGTGGGGTAATGCCGCGGCTGTTCTGAGCATTCAGATGCTTACCCTGCTGATCTGTTTAGGAACCGCTGACCGTGATGCGGGCGTCGCCTTTATTACTGCGGGTGTGACTACCACCAGCCTGTACTACCGGTACCGTAACCCCTACGGCAGCATCTATGTTTTTACGGTGGCGCTGCTCCTTTCGCTTTTCGCCCCCACCGTCGTTATTTACTCCTACCTGCCGGTGTTATTGGCCGCGTACCATACCGGCCGACATTGGAACCAAAAGGGACGAGCACGCGCATTTATTGGCGGGTGGGTTATCTCATTCCTGGTGGGAGTCCGTAGTTTTATAGCGCTGCTTCATAGCCTCAGCCCGAATGAACCGGTGCTCAATGCCGCCGGTGCAGCTTTCATAGCGCTCTTCGCCCTCTTCTTTTGCGGGCTCACGTTCTCGTTCTTCTGGTTTTTTGGTGCTTCACGGCGTATGCGTGTACTGCTGCAAGACGAAATCCGCGAGCGCGCCATGCGTCTAGAATTTGAGCAGCAGCAGGAGCGGCGGCTGGCGGCCCAAGACGAACGCACCCGTATTGCCCGGGAAATGCACGATATTGTGGCGCATTCACTCTCCAGCATTATTACGCAGGCCGATGGGGCGCGGTATGCCTCAGCGGCGGCACGGCAGGCTAGCGAAGAAGCCACCGACGCAGATGGCTCACAGCCGGAAACATCTCAAAAAATTGCGGAGCAAACACTCGATACGATCGCCACAACGGCGCGTGGTTCTCTTGCACAGATGCGTTCACTGCTTGGAATACTGCGCACCGACGAGGTGACCATGTACACCCCCGCCCCCAGCCTGGGTGAGGTGCCGATGCTGGTGGAGCAGACACGCGATTCGGGGGTTCCAATCGAGTTCTCGGGTATTAGCGGGGTGCCGCGAGGCACCCTGCCGCAGGGGGCTGAGCTGGCAGCGTACCGGGTGGTGCAGGAGGCGCTGACGAACATCCTTAAGCACGCCCGTGACGCACAGCAGGTGCAGCTGGTGGTGGCCTGGGACAGGGCGGGGCTGGGCATTAGTGCACACAATAGCGCCCCGCAGGGTAAGTTTTCCCCGGTGCCGGGGTCAGGTAACGGGCTGCGCGGTATGGCGGAGCGCGTGAACATGTATGAGGGTGAGCTGAGCTACGGCCCGGACGTTCAGGGCGGTTACACGGTTCGGGCGCACCTGCCATACCGAGAAATTTAGTCAGTGTAGGTTTTGGTTAATCATTCGTGAAGGAGCGTAATAGTGGATGAAAAGATTACGGTAATGCTGGTGGATGATCAGCAGCTGGTGCGTGGCGGGCTGAAGATGCTCGTGGACTCTCAACCCGATTTGCAGGTGGTAATGGAAGCCGATGACGGCGCCGCCGCTGTGGATAGTTATGCGCGCCTGGCGGAGCAGGGGCAGGCACCGAACATTGTGCTGATGGATGTGCGCATGCCGGTGCTGGACGGGCTGCAGGCGGCCACGCGCATCCTTGAGATGCACGCCCCCCAATCGCACGTGATTATGCTGACCACCTTCGATTTGGATGAGTACGTGTACTCGGCGGTTCGGGCCGGTGCGAGCGGGTTTCTGCTCAAAGACGCCCCGCCGGAGGAGCTGCTGGGGGCGGTGCGCACAGTGTACCGGGGGGATGCGGTGATCGCGCCTTCGGCCACGCGCCGCCTGCTCAAGCACATGATCCCGGTACTGGATACCTCCAGGGAAAATGCTGCAGCCGAAGCGCCACCACAGGAGCAGCCGGTGCTGCAGCATCAGGAGCTTATTGAGCAGCTGACCCCGCGCGAGTATGAGGTGCTGAAACTGGTGGCTGAGGGCCTGTCGAACTCTGAGATCGGTCGGGAGCTGGTGCTTTCTGAGGCGACTATTAAAACGCATGTGTCGCATGTGTTGAATAAGTTGGACGCACGGGATCGTGTGCAGGCGGTCATCATGGCGTATGAGGCGGGGATCGTGAGCTAAAAGGCGGGAAACCCACGGCGGTGGGTGCGGGCGTGTACGACTGAAACGGTAAAGCTGGACGATAAAAGTAGTGGGAAAATTGGCGAAAAAGGCAACGATGAGGGCACCGTTAGTGACGCTGGTTCGCGCAAATGCGCGCGCCTCATGGCGTAAATACGCGCTCACGGGGGTAGCTGTGGGGATCTCGGCGTTTTTCTTAGCCATGGTAATTCTGCTGAGCCTGTCATTCAACGCCGCTTTTGATGCCCACTATGAGGATAGGGTCTCGCGCAGTGACGCCGTTGTGGTGCCGCAAACACTGTTAATGTCGCCAAGTCCCAACAACGGCTCAGACACTCTGACCACTGAGCAGGTGCAGCGCGTCAGGAATGACCCCCATGTTGAGGCCGCCTGGGAACTGGTGGAAGAATCCTACATCGCCACCGGAACAACTGATAAGTATTTTGTACTCCGGGAGGTTCCTACTCGCACCGATATGTTCCCCTATGCGGTGAATGGCCGCATGCCAGTTAACGAACGGGAAGTGGTGGTCTCTGAGCACGTAGCCGCTGATTTACATCTAAATATTGGTGATACGCTCAGGGGCAACAGTACAACCCGCCATACGCTGGGTGAATACCGTATTGTGGGTACGTTTAAGCCAGCGATGCAGCAGTCTGACGAAATGATCTCTGTATACGCTGGCGGTTTGTCGCTAACCCGGCCGGGAGCGTCCTCAGACGCCATTCAGGGTTTAGCCATTAAGCTTAAACCCGGGTCTAGTCTCCGGGACTTGATCGAGTCAACGGGACTGAACGGGTTCGGCGCGGCTAATCCCGGTGGGCACGCACTCACAGTAATAACTCCCCACCAATATGCTGATGCTATGCGCGGAATCCAGCATATAGTTCTAGTGGTGTTGACCAGCTCAATGCTCAGCTTCGCCATACTGGCGGTGTTGGTTTCCGCATTCGTTATCTCTAATACCCTGAATGTGCTCATGGCTCAGCGCACCCGTGAACTGTCACTGCTGCGAACAGTGGGGATGAATAAACGCTCGCTCCTTGCCCTGGTGCTGGGGGAAGCGGCAATTATGGGTGTGGTATCTTCACTGGCTGGTATTGTCTTAGCCTATATCTTGTTCGCGGTGGGCACCCTGCTGCTGGATCGTTCCTCCCGTTTCTCAATAACCATCTCAACTGTGCAGGCTATTACCAAGCTCGTGTTCAGTTCATCGCTCATGCCAGCGGCAATAACCCTAGCCGTATGTTGTACCACCACGCTCATTGCGGCACTTCTGCCAGCGGTGACGGCGATGCGTATTTCTCCGGTACAGGGTCTGCGGCAAGGCACAAAGATCGCGGTACATGCCGGTGGTCGGGTGCAGACCATCCTAGGAACCGTGTTTTTCCTGCTTGCTACGGGCTTAGTAGCCTGGGGGTTGTTCCATTCAATAGGTATAGATGATATTACTGATACAGGATGGCAGAAACGGTTCATATTCTCGGCACTTGGGATAGCGTGCCTGCTGGTGGCGCTGGTGTTCCTTGCTTATCGGTTTATACCGCTGCTGGTACGCGGGTGGGCGGCGCTTATTGCCCGCACATTAACGGGTGAGATTGCCCGAGCGAATGCGTTGCGCTCCCCCAAACGTACAGTGGCGACCGGGCGTGCCCTGCTGGTGGGGGCGGTTCTGGTGGGCGTTGTGCTCTCTGGCCGGGCCACGCTGGAGTCAATGGCGATGCACACCGTTGACCAGCAGAAGGCTGCGGCAGCGTCCCTGTATTTTGGTGCGCCCTCTGCGCTGCCCACACACACTACACCATCCGATGCGCAACATACTGCCGAGCAACAGCCGCAGCAGCGCGCTGATGCTTCTGCTCCTTCTGCCGCTGAGACATCGCTGCGTCAGGCACGTGAAGCAGCCCAACAGGTGCGCAGCATAGCGGATGTATCCTCGGTTTCTCTGGTGGAGTATGCTGGCGGGTTCGACTATCTGGAGACTGAGCCGTACCACAAGTTCGTTCAAAACCGCATGAGCGAGCAGGAATACCAGCGTCTGCGCGCCGAAGAATCTGCCGCATCCCTGGCAAATACGTATGCGGTTGATACCGCAGATATTACTACGGTACTTCCCGGGGCTGATTCTCATCTGCTGGATGGGGACACGGTGGCGCTCTCCCGGCAGGACTGGGAATCCTACCGGGCTGGCGAAACCGGCGAATTCCGGTTTGTTGGCCCCACCGGGGAGATCAAGCTTAAACCTGTACCGTCAAACCTTGACAACCACTCCCCGTATGTCTCCCGTGCAACGGCCGCAAAAGTACAAGACCTTGAGCACCCCCGCACGGTTGAAGGAAGCACTGGGGGCGGCTCCCAGCTGATCATGCAGACCAAACCGCTTACCGGCAATAAAGCTAAAGAACTACGCGAAAACCTGCAGCATATTGCCTCGAAGCATCAGGGGCATTATGTGCTTGGCACCGTTGACACGCGCGCTGCTCTCACCCAAAGCATGGATTATGCCGTGTATATTTATATGGCGCTGCTGTCGCTCACGCTGCTGATTTCAATGCTGGGGGTAGCGAACACTATCGCGCTTTCAGGGTACGAGCGGGCACATGAAAACGCGCTCTTACGGGTGCTGGGGCTCTCGCGCACACAGCTGCGTTCGGTAGTGATCATGGAAGCGGTGCTGATTACATTCGCGACCGTCACCATTGGGCTTGCTGGCGGTACCATCATCGGTTTCGTAGGCGCCCGGGCAATGGTTCCGGAGCGGTACGAGCTGGTGTACACCATACCCTGGGTGGGGTACGGTTTCACACTTCTCGTCTCTCTCGTGGCGGCTATCCTCTGCTCGTTTATCCCAGCGGTGCGCGTTTCGCGGCGTTCCCCGGTGGAGGGGCTGCGGACCGACTAAATAATGTCTTGGACGGGTGCACACATGACGGATTATTTATTACCTTGTAAATAAATTAGTTGCTGTGTAAAGCACTAACGCATGTAAGGCTACTTTTTAGCCCGTCATGACTCCCCACTGCGGTGTTTCCCTAAAAATCATCCTAAAGGATGAGGGATATAACAGGTATTTGAGGGTATCATCTGCAACAATTGAGGGCATGAGTACTACGACTATTGCCGCAGCTGCACCTGCGGTAGCCACACGAAACCTGTTCAAAACCTACGGTAGGGGCGAAGCAACCGTTCATGCCCTGAATAATGTGACCATTGACTTTGAGCGCGGTAAATTTACCGCCATTATGGGGCCTTCCGGCTCAGGTAAATCCACGCTCATGCAAACCTTAGCGACCCTCGACACCCCGGATCGAAACCCTGAAACAAGCATCCAGATCGGCGGCACCGAACTGTACGGGCAGAAAGACAACCAGCTCACCGAATTCCGCCGCGAACACGTAGGGTTCATCTTCC
>ERZ772979.390-NODE-390-length-31778-cov-3.493711_pt1 | contig 31778 bp, 30 predicted proteins | sample MGYA00511130_ERZ772979 | MGnify/ENA primary metagenome ERZ772979 (study PRJEB29015, sample SAMEA2738103) | human oral metagenome | biome: human oral; feature: human-associated habitat; material: saliva | place: China | collected 2186 ... | reverse complement strand
CTTTTAAACGTTCAATAAAGAATAACTTTAATAGTCTTTTTTGTAAATTTGACATTATTCTCTCCTCTTGCTTTTAAAATATCCTTCATTCTTCCTTAAATTCTCATGGTTCATTATACCATGGATTGTTTGATTTTCTATGAAAAACATATTTTCATAATTAATAAAACATGTTAGCAAATACTACTAACATGTTTCATCGTTAAACATCTGAGACTGTACTCTTACTTTCATGTTTATAAATTGCAAGTAGGAAGAAAACTGTCATCATTCCACAAAGAATGACATTTCCAATCAATAGATTTTGAACATAGAAATTGTAAATCGCTAATAAGAAACTTAACAAATTCGGAATCGATGTCACAATCATGACAAGCAGTCCAACGATTGGATAGATTAAAAATATTACAAACACAAATGCTTTTTTAGATGCAAATTTGTTCATTACAAAGAAGAAAGTTGTCGCTCCCATAAAAGTTGCAAATAAGCTTAGGAAAATGGCTAGTATTCCTGTCATAGAATTTAAACCAAACTGTAGCATCTCTAGACTAAAATAAATATGAACCGATCCGATTGTCCAATTTATGTTTAAAGCTGAAGCCATCAAAAAGATGATTACAGTTATTAGTACATTGATACTATTCAATAACAATTCATTCATAATTATTTTTGTTCGAGTTAATCCTGCCATTGTACTCAATTGAAATTGAGGGATACATTTTAAAAATATACTGAATATTATCGCAAACGTTATCAATGTACTTCCCTCAAACTCAAACTCAAACACAAAAGTTTCCATACGAGGAATCAGTGAAAAAATAACAACTATACCGCTAAAGAATAAAAATGAAAATCCCATCACTTTTAAACGTTCAATAAAGAATAACTTTAATAGTCTTTTTTGTAAATTTGACATGACGAGCACCTCTACATTCCTACGCCGACTTCTTTACTTTCATGATGACGAATCACAAAGTATAATAGTGAAACACAAATGGCAATCATTATATAACTAAGTGGGATATTGTATTGAATCATTCTATCCAGAACATTATTTACCACTTCTGAACGAGCAAATATTCCTAAAAGTGCAAATATTCCCCCTAAACTTGTTGCAGTAACGATTAACACTATTTTTTGATTGTTAAACTTATTTAAAATAAACCCTATAATTGATGAGCATAAAAACATCACTAGTAACCATCCCCATAAAGAAATAGTTCCTAAAACAAAGTCATTTTCTAGATCAGTCCATTGAATTAAATGAATTCCCACTAAAGCTGCTTTATTAGCTAATACATAAAAGAAAATATTTTTGAGTGTTAATAATGTTGTCATGATAACTCCCATATAAATCGGAAATTGATATTGTTCTCTTCTTGTAAAACTCAATTGATTCATTATTCTAAAATCAGCAACTGAAAAAGCTATTCCTAATAAAGTAATTGCTAAAAAACTTACGGCTGGTAAATTAATTGTAAATGAAAATCCCTCTGACCGATCGATAAAATTTAGAACATTGATGACACCCAAATAAGAACCTAAACCAATTAATAAAATACGTAAATAATCTAAAATTTGAATTTTCAACAATTGATAAAATCGAGTCATCTTATTCACCTTCCTTGCGTGTTAGCTGAATAAAGTACTCTTGTAATGTTAAGCGACGAACGGAAAAATCGGCTGATTCTTGAGGAACTTGTTGTGAAATAATCACTGCTTGTAATTGATTTCCAACTTCCTCTTGATGAATAACAGTTTGATTTGAGACGAGCTCACTTACCACTGCTTTTGATCCGGTTACTAAATAAGCATGTTGTAAAATCTCTTCCACACTTGATTGTTGGAACGTAACCCCGTCACGAATAACAATGACTTCTTCTAATAAGTAGGAGATTTCTTCAATCAAATGCGTCGCAATCACAAAAGTTCTCGGTCTACGAGCATACGCTTCTAATAATTTTTTATTAAATAATTGACGGTGGTTTGCATCTAATCCTAAAACTGGTTCATCTAAAAATACATAGGATACAGGTACACTTAGTGCTAATGTTAACTTTACAATACTCTTATATCCTGTAGATAATTCGACTAATTTCTTTTTCTCATCAACTCCGAATGCTTTCATACATTCTTCGGCAAACTCGGTATCAAATTCTGGATAAATTTCTTGGAAAACTTTAACAATTTTTTTGACTTTCCAATCAATTGGGAACCAATTTTCAGGACTTGATAAGTAAATGTCACTCATTGCTTCTGGAGTTGTCCATAAAGGCTGATTATCTAATAAGATTTCCCCTGAATTCTTTTCAATTCGATGAGCGATCATATTTAAAACTGTACTTTTTCCAGCACCATTTCTTCCTAGTAATCCATAAATACTTTCTGGTTGTAATGTAAAGCTCACATCTTTTACTGCAAGATTTTTTTTATATTTTTTTGATAGATTTCTAACTTCTAATGTCATATTTTTCACTCCCTTATCGAGTCATTTCTTTTTCAATCATTGATAAAAGTTCCTGACTACTAATGCCTAATGTTTGTGCTTCTTGAACGATGGTTGGAATAGTCGATTCCAAAAATTCTTTTTGTCGTTTTGTTTGGATAATATGCATTGCACCTACGCTAACATAAGTTCCTAATCCTCTACGTTTTTCTAAAATATCTTGTGCAACCAATAAATTCATCCCCTTTAATACTGTTGCTGGATTAATTTGATAACTCGTGGATATCTCCGTTGTTGAAGGAACTTGATCCCCTTCTTGGTAAGTTCCTCTAAAAATTTCTAATTCTAGTTGATAAGCCACTTGTTGAAATAATGGCAAGTCACTTTGAAAATCAAATTTCATTCCTCTCTTCCTTTCTATAAAATCAAACACTTTACCGGTTAACTACTTGTGTAACTAACTATAATCCTTTTATCTCCTTTTGTCAACAGTTAAGAAAATATTTTTTAAAATCTATCAAATAAAATTTAAGAAGAAAAAATTCCCTTTGTTTGCAAGGTCGCCAGCAGCCTCGACAATCGAGTCTCATGGCTAAAATTCGAGCCTAGGTCTCGAATTTCCCCTGTAAAAATCCATAAAGAACTGGATTTTTACTAATGCTACAAAGAAAATTTTTTCTTCTTAAATTTTTCTATAGACCAAACAAATCATTCCACTTCTTATTTTTTATAAAAAGAAAAGACTTTTCCCAGTAGCAAGCGTACTAGTATCCATGCTTTTGGATACTAGTACTAGGGAAAATTGAGACTTTAGGCTCAATTTTTAGGCATGAGACTCGCATTTTTGCGAGGCTGCTGCCGTCCTTTGCTACATTTAGAAAAGTCTATTTCTTATAAATATTGTTCTAACAATTCTTCTAATTGTTCTTTAGAATGGTAGCCGATTACTTTATTTACGACTTCTCCATCTTTCTTAACAAGTAAAGTTGGAATACTCATTACTCCAAATTGACGAGCAGTATTAGGATTTTCATCAACATCTACTTTTGCAAAAGTCACTTTATCTCCCAATTCTTCGTCTAATGCATCAATAACTGGAGCTTGCATACGACATGGTCCACACCAAGGTGCCCAAAAGTCAACTAACACAACTCCTTCATTTGTTTTTTCTACAAAATTGCTATCATTTAATGATTGTACCATTAAAATCACCCTTTCTTCTCACTTGTAAACATAGTATATCAAGGCTTATGCTATTTACAAAATATTCTGCTCACGAAAAATTCCACAATAACAAAAACAACGAGCCTCGCATTTTGCGAGGCTGCTGCCGTCTTTTGCTACATCTGAAAGTCACTTTCTGACTATTTAAATAATACTACAGTAGCACCGTTTCCTCCCATATTCATTGGAGCAAATTCATAAGAAGCCACACTACGATGTTTCTTTAGAGTCTTATGAACTCCTTGTTGAATCGCACCCGTACCACGACCATGAATAATCGTCACACGAGGATATCCCGCTAATAAAGCTGCATCTAAGAACAATTCTAAATCCTTAATAGCTTCTTCATAACGTTTCCCACGGAGATCCAATTCCGTTGAAACATGACTCGAACGATGACTTTTCACAATCACTTGAGTTGGTTTACTTGGTTCTTCCTCAATACTAATCAAATCTTCAACAGGCAATTTCATCTTAATAATACCCATTTGAACAACCCATTCTTGCTCAGAAATTTTTTCAACTAATGTTCCTCTTTGTCCAAAACTTGTCACTTCTACACTTTGTCCTGGACGTAATGATTTCTTAGCTTTTTCACGTTTTAGTACTTTATTTTTCTTCAACGCTTGTTCATGTTTTAAATCCGTTAAAGCCGTTTTCTTCTCAATTAATTCGTGTTCTTTGACAACTGTTTCCTTACTCTTCAATTGCATTGCACGAATATCTGACAAGATTTTTTCTGCATCTTCTTGACTTTGAGATACTAATTCATTGGCTTTTTCTTTTGCTTGTTCAATGAGTCGAGCTTTATTTTCCTTGAAGTTTTCTGTTTCAAGTTTCAATGCTTCTAGTAATTGCGAACTTTCTTTTAATTGTTGTTGAATCACTGATTTTTCTTGGTCTACAATACGACGTTTTCTTTCTAAATCTGAAATCATTTCATTCAATTCTTGGCTTTCAACAGAAATAAATTGTCGTGCTTGTTCAATCACAACTTTTGGAAGTCCTAGTCTTGCTGAAATATCAAAGGCATTACTTCGTCCTGGAACTCCTAATAAGAATCGATACGTTGGTTGAAGTGTATCACTATCAAACTCCATACTTGCATTAATCGTTCCTACTCGATTATAACCATAGACTTTCAACTCAGGATAGTGAGTCGTTGCAATTACATAACTTTGTTTTGTTCCAATATAATCTAAAATCGCAATCGCGAGTGATGCTCCTTCTTGCGGATCCGTTCCTGAACCAATTTCATCCATTAATACTAAACTTTTTTCATCAATTTTATGTAAAATTGAAACGATATTAGACATATGGGATGAAAATGTACTCAAGTTTTGTTCAATCGATTGTTCATCCCCAATATCTGCGAAAATTTGAGTAAAGACTCCTACACGACTGTCCGGTAGTGCTGGAATATATAATCCCATTTGTGCCATTAATTGGATAATCCCAATCGTTTTTAAAAGAATGGTTTTACCACCCGTATTTGGACCAGTAATAACAATTGACTGATATTCTTGCCCTAAAATAATATCATTAGCAACCACTGATTTTGGCGAAATAAGCGGATGTCTAGCTTGCCAAATCGCAACATGATTTTCTTCATCGATAATCGGCTCATTTGCTTTTATTTGTTTGGCATACAGTGCTTTTGCATTTGCGATATCTAAACGAGATAATACATAATGATTTTGTGTTAGTGAAGGTGTATGAGGCATTAATTTTTCAGATAATTCCAATAAAATGCGCTCGACTTCTTTCTTTTCTTGTAATTGATAATCTCGTAATTTATTATTCAAGTTTACAATCGCTTGTGGTTCCATAAATAATGTTTGCCCTGTTGCACTTTGGTCATGCACAATTCCACCAAAGGTTGATTTATATTCTGCTTTAACAGGAACAACATAACGATCATTACGAATTGTAATTAAAGAGTCCGTTAAATATTTTGCATATTTTCCAGTGACATACGTATCCAATTGTCCTTTAATTTCTTGTTCAGTTCTGGAAATTCCTTGACGAATTCCTTTTAATGCGATGGAGGCATCATCTAATACATACCCATCTTCACGGATAGATAACTGTAATTGTTTCGAAATTTCAGGTAAATATTCTAATTTTTCTACTAATTGTGGCAATCGATCTAATGTAATCTCTTCTTCTTTCACTTTTTCAAAGAAAGTAGCCACTTGATTCGTTGTTTGTAATACTTTTAAAATTTCACTTAATTCTCTTCCATTTAATCCTGCTTCTACTTCTAATCGTTTAATCGATACACTGATATCTTCTAATTTAGGAATGGGGATTCCTTGCTTTAATCGTAAAAGCGTCACTGCATCTCTTGTTTCTTCAATTTTATGGCGAATTTTTTTAGCATTCGTTTCAATTGGTAATTGAAGAATCATTGTTTTTGCTTTTTGAGTATTTGCAAATTCTCTTACAGCATGTCGTATTTTATGAAATTCTAAAATATCTTCAATTTTTTGATTCATACTTTCTCCTCCTTTTAGACAGAAAAAAAGTGAAAAATAAAATTATTTTCCACTCTTATAGATTCTACTATTCTTTGTTGAATGGATTTCTAATCATAGATTATGAAAACAACCACATTTTAACAATTCCTGAGAATAATGGTGTATTAGTCACAATCCAATTTGCTAGAGTATGTCCTTCAAAAATCTTTTGTACTGAATCTGTAGGAATCATCGCTACTAAATATAATACAAAGAAAATCGCTACATAGTGGAAAACAAATCCTAAAATTGCTCCCCCTAATGTATTAAATTGTTTAATAATTGGTAATTTTATCATTTCTTTAATCACTGTTGTAATCAAACGAACAATTGCCCAATTCACAACCATAATGACAATAAACGAGAATAAATAATAAAATGATTGATCCATTTCTAATGCTTGTCCATCCGAAAAAATCGCTAAATGTGTTCCAGGAATATAAGATGGGAAAGGTACATACATTTCAATCATTTTAGAAAATGCTCGATAGCCAAAAATAGCAATAAAAGTAGAAATGATATATACTACAAAATGAATTAATTGTAAAGCTAATCCTCTTCTAGCACCTGTATAAATTCCTAATAATAAAAATATTAAAATCCCTATCGTTACCATTAATTGCCTACTTTCTCCATAATTCTTCTTGATCAGCAAATTGTTTTTCAAATTGTTCCTTACGTTCTAGAGCAATGCTTTGACGTTTACTTCCTCTATGGTGAGGAACATTTTTCTTCAATTGTTGATTTTCTTCTTCTAACATCATCAATTCTTCTTGTTTTTCTAATTGTAAACTCACTGCATTAATCGCTAATAAAATGGCCTTTTCTTCATTAGAACATTCTTTAGCAACTTCACTAAGTTCATTCCACTGTTCATTTAATAATTTAATGACGCTATGCATATGCTGATGAGATTTTGTACCTAAAATGGTATAAGTCTTTCCAGCAATATTTGCACGATAACGCTGTTTCTTTTGAGACACAACTTTCATCCTTTCATTCGTTACCATATTGTTTTAAGTGTACCATTTTTTTGCAAAAAAAACACGTAAAATGAGATTTTAAAAACAAAAAAGAAGCCTCACGGCTTCTTTTTTACTTTAGAAGAATAAACTATTATTTTTTTCTGATTGATAATTATCACGTACACGTTGAGCAGAACCAGGGTCCACTTGATTCAACGCTTTTTCAATAATTGCTAATGATTCTTCATAACGATAGAAATGATTAAATTGTTCTAAAGCTTGTTGAATAGCTGTATCAATTTCTGGATGATCTAAACGATAACGGTTCGCATGTTGAATCATGTACTCTGTTAATTGAGCATGGTCAACAATTTCTTCTGTCATAATATCTAATTTTTCAACATCATCTTCAATCGTTTGATTTAATCCTGTAATTTCAGTCATATCTAATTTTACACGATTCATTAATTGAGATAATTGTTCAATACGAGAACTTGTTGCAAAGAATAATTCTAAATATTCTTTTGGTAAGCCTGGTAAATGATATTTTTCAATCGTACGTTTCATATTACGTAAATCTAATTCAAATACATCTAAGCCATCTCGAATACTCTTTTCTTGTTGACTTAAATCAGTCAATGTATTTACTAATGATAATTGATTTTCATCGATTTCTTTTAAGGTATTTAATACAATTTCATAATGTTCTTTCACAATAGAATAAGGAACTTGTTGATTTTGTAATGCTTTACTGTAGTAAGCAACTGCCTCTTGTTCTTTTTCTAATTGTTTTGCAAAATCTTGCACACGATTAAATTCATTATTCGATAATACAAAGTTTTGAGATACACGATCTACTTCGATATTGACATAGCGGTTACTTTGTAATACTTGATTTAATTTTCTTTCAACTTGAGCACGATTTCTTTGTACAAATGCTTTTGCTTCGATTTCAGTTTCCATTACTGCATATAATTGATCAATTTCACGCGCAACTTTATCTAATTGTTGACGAGCATCTTCTAATTCAGTTGCCTTAATATGTTCTCTTGCTACAGCAATAATTTCTTCAATTTTTTGAATTTCAGCAGGAATAGAAATTTTAGGAAATTGATAATGCTCTTCCACCATTTTTTGATAGCCTTCTTTTAAGTCAGCTACTTGGTCTTCATATTCTTCTTCAATTTCTTTTAAGTATTTAGGAACTTCTTCAACGATTTGTTCGAAATCTTGCATTTCTGCTTCGATTCGTCCTAGAACTTCTTTAGCTTCTAAGTGGTCACCTTCATTTGTTAGAGTATTAAATTTTGTAAAATCTAATTCTAAATAAGATAAACGTTTTTCTAATGACTCTAGTGCTTCACCAAATGAGAAACTATGTGCTAATAAATCTTTACGCATACTTGCATAACGTTCTTGTAATACTTCTAATTCTTCACGGTTTTTCTTTTCGCTATCTAATAATTTTTGTAATGCTGTGTAAATTTTATCGACTTCTGCTTTCGTTTCTTCAATTAATTGACTAGCTTGATTTGAAATTTGAGAACCTTTAACAAAATTCAAACGTTGTGTATATTGTTCAGCACTTACTAATGCTGCTTCAATCTCTGGAAAACGGAAACGAGTAATGGTTTGCCAAGTTGCTTGCCAAGTTTCATACGTACGTTTTGTTTGTCCTGTCAAATTCAGATTTTTTAAAGTAAATAAAATATCTGCAATTGGAACAGTCATTAATTTTTGTTTTTTAACTCCTAATTCTTCGATAACTTTACTTTGTTTTTGACTTAAGTAATGTGCTACTCCATAACCAATGGCACCGGCTACCACGATTATAAGTAAGAAATATACAAATCCCATATCTCTTCCTCCAAAATTTATTTATCTACATATTAATTTACATACAGGACTAGTATATCACGTTTGTATACTTTATAGCAAAAATTTTTTCGAAAAAAAAGAACCAAAATCCGTCATTTATAGCGAATATTTGGTCCTTTAGAAAGATTCTTTTATTGATTATTTGATTAATTCATAAATCGCTTCTGCATAGATTGCTGCTGAACGGAATAAATCATCTAGTGCAAAGAATTCATTCGCTTGGTGCATTGTATCAATTGAATCTGGGAATAAAGCACCATACGCTACTCCACGTTCAAAAATACGACCATAAGTTCCTCCACCAATGGATTGTTCATGAGCTGGAAGTCCTGTTTGTTTTGCATACACCTCTAATAATGTTGCTACCAATGGATCTTCTGGTGAAACATAGTGAGGTACTTGAGATTTACCTGCAGAAACAGTCAATCCATAATTAGATGACACAGCATTTGCTTTTGCTTCTACTGTTTTTGCATCAATTCCACGTGGGTAACGGAAGTTAACTACTAATTTTCCTCCTACTTCAGGAGCAAATGTTAAAATACCTGCATTTGCAGTTAATGGTCCCATTACTGAATCTTCAAATGCCACATTTAATTTTGCACCATCTGTATCTAAGTGAAGCACATCTGCAGCAAAAGATAAGAAGTTTTTCGCTTGTCCTGCAAAATCATATTGATTTAAGAATGCTGCTAAATAAGTAGCTGCATTAATTCCTGCATGAGGAGTTGAACCATGAGCTGATTTACCAACTACATCTAATACAACTACACCTTCATTAACTGAAGCTGTTCCTTCAACTGGATTTTCAGCAATATAAGCTTCAAATGCTGCTACAAATTCTGAAGAATTTGGAACAACTACTTCTGCATGAGCATCTTGAGGTACCATGTTTTCTCTTAATCCAGAATTGAAGTTTTTCAATTGGAATTGTCCAGCACTTTCTCCTGCTGCTAACTCAAAATGTAGTGATAAAATTCCTTTTTCTCCATTAATAATTGGGAATTCAGCATCTGGTGAAAAACCAAAGTCTGGCATTTCTTCAGTTTTGAAATAACGATCCATACATTTCCAACCAGATTCTTCATCTGTACCAATAATGAAACGAACACGTTTTGATACTGGTAATCCTAATTCTTTAATAATTTTTAGCGCATAATAAGCTGCCATACTTGGCCCTTTATCATCACTTGAACCACGTGCATAAATACGGTCATTGATAATTTGTGGTTCAAAAGGATCTGTTTCCCAACCTGTTCCAACAGGAACAACGTCCACATGTCCTAATACTCCTAATGTTTCTTTATAATCAGGATTTGGAGCAAATTCAATATGACCTGCTAAATTTCCAACCATTTTTGTTGTAAATCCATCACGTTCTCCAATAGCTAAAAAGGCTTCTAAAGCTTTTTTAGGACCAGGGCCTACTGGTGCATCCTCACTTGCTTTTGAATCATCACGAACACTATCAATACGTAATAAATCAAATAAATCTTTTAATAAGTCTTCTTTACGACTTTCAACTTCTTTTTTCCAATCAATTGTCATATTATCGCTCCTTTACGAAATTCATTAGGTTTATCTTATCATTTTTCCATATATTTTGCTAGAAGAGATAACTAAAAAAGGAATAAGAAACATTCATTTCTTACTCCTCTATTGATTACAATTCTACATTAAAAATTTTTAAGGCTTCTAATTCAGAATCCTTTAAACTACGAAACTCTCCAAGTTTTAAGGATTCATCTAAATGTAATGGTCCCATACTGATTCGTTGTAAATCTACTACCGTTTTTCCGCAAGCTTTCACCATACGTTTCACTTGATGAAATTTACCTTCTTTTATCTTAATTTGGACAAGTGAAGCTTGATGATTTTCATCTACCGAAAGAATCTCTAAATGAGCCGGCATACATTCATAACCATCATCCAATGTAATTCCCTTTTCAAAAGAAACTTGATCCTCCTGAGTCATGATTCCTTCAATTTTAGCAACATAAGTTTTTTCCACATGTTTTTTTGGAGATAACATTGCATGACTTAAAGCTCCATTATTCGTTAATAATAGAAATCCATGCGTATCAATATCCAGTCTTCCTACAGGAAAGACTCCTCGTTTTTGTGCTAATTCACCAATTAAGTCCAACACCGTTGCGTGTTTCGTATCCTCTGTTGCTGAAATAACCCCTTTTGGCTTATTCATCACATAGTACAAATATTTTTCATAATAGACTCTTTCATCATCTAAATAGATCTCATCTAATTTTTCATCAATTTGTACTTTACCATTCGTCACAATTTCTTGATTTTTTCGAACACGCTTTTGCTTTAAAATGAGTTTCACTTGGGAACGTGTTGCTATTCCAGAATCGGCTAAAAACTTATCTAGTCTCACTGAACCTACTCCTTCATTTTTAGTTTTCTACGAATCGCAACCATTCTTTGCCCTAATAATTCATCCGCTAATCTTGTATACAAACTCATCAATCCATAAACAATCACTCCAACAAAACCAACAATCGCAACAGCAATCATCGCCATTAATTTTCCATCAATATTAATGATTTGTTTTAACCCTACTAGAGTTAAGGAAGTGACAATCATCATAACCAATGAAATTCCCACTACTTTTGCTAATTGAATAGCAACTTTTTTTAGATTAAATAAAGTTTGATAATATAAATGATACCCCATATAAATAGTTGCTAAAATAAACCCTAAACTTGTCGCCCATAATGGTCCTGCACCTTCAAAGAAGTAAATCATCATTGGTTGCCATAATATTTTTACTACTAAAGCAATCACTAATGCTTTAATCGCAATCATATGTTGCTCCATCGATTGTTGAATCGATGTAAAGACTGTAAAGGCGCCCATAAAAATACATAGAACACAAGAAACCATTAATAAATACGTTCCATCTTTACTTGGAGAATAGAACACATTATAAATTGGCTCTGCTACCACTGCCATCCCTACAGAAGCTGGAATCATAATAAAGGAATATAAACCAATATTTTCCTCAATAACATTTTTCACTTCTGCATGATTTTTTACGGAATAATGAGAAGCTAATAATGGTAATGCCGCTGTTGAAATACTAATGGCAAGAGATAAAATAATCATAATAATTTTATTGGCATTAAATCCAAAAATTGTTAATAATTCTTTACTTTGTTCAAAATTCAAATGAGTAAATGTCATCGCTAGTGGTTGGAAAGTTTCTTGATCCAAAATACTAATTAACTGAATACTTGAAGTCACAATCACAAATGGTAAAGCTTCACGAATCACTTCAAATACAATTCGCCCAAAACTCATATTACGAGCAGGACGCCCTTCACTCATTAATTGCTTCATGCCAGGCATATCTTTCCACATTTTATAGCCTAAATAGACAAATGCAACAACCGCCCCAACAAATGCAGCAAACGTTGAATGAGCAACTGCGACAGCATAACTTCCACCGAATAATTTCATAACAATGAACGTTAAGAGTAACATATAAATAATACGCACGATTTGCTCCCATAATTGAGATTTAGCAGAAGGTGCCATATCACTATACCCTTGATAATATCCTCTTAATAAACTTAATGGAGGAATAATCACTACCGCTGGAACAAGTGAACGAATAACTAAAATACTATCTTGAATTTCTTGAGATGATGCTCCTTTAGCAAAATAAGGTGCTGTTACAAACATGACAATCGCACTAACAATTCCTGTTGCAGTCATAAATAACATTCCGCCTTTAAAAATATTCCAACTTGTCTCGTAATCTTTTCTTGATTGATTATCCGCCACAATTTTTGAAATGGCTACTGGAATTCCAGCAGTTGAAATTTGTAATACTAAAGCATAAATATTGTATGCAATGAAATATAAGAAGTTGGCATCATCCCTTTGAGTCGCAAACATTGCTCCCCATGGAATGATATATAAAGCTCCTAGTAATCTGGAAACCATACTACCAATCGTTAACCAGGAAGAACCTTCTAATAATATTTCTTTTGAATCTCTTTGCATACGGATTTTATCGCTTAATCCAATTGATTTTTTACTGTTCCGTATCATAATATCCTACTTTCATGAAAAGTTTTTCTAATCCTAAGCGTACAATATTTTTTTGTTATTGTAAAATAAAAAATAGAATGACTGTTTCAGCTTTTTTCTGCTGAAACAGCCATTCATTCTCTTTAAAGACTTTTCATAGTAGTATTGGTGATAAAAGCCAAGGCTGGCTTTTATCACTGGAAAATTTGAGACCCTAGGCTCAAATTTTAGGCATGAGACTTGCAAAGCAAAGCTGCTGCCGTCCATTACTACTATAATTAGAAAAGTCCTTTAAAATAATAATTATGGTTGCACTAAATGATGCTTAAATGCATATATCGTCGCTTGTGTACGGTCTTCTACTTGCAACTTCGATAAAATATTCGAAACATGCGTTTTTACCGTTTTTAAAGTAATAAAACATTCGTCCGCAATTTCCTGGTTCGATTTCCCTTGCGCAATCAATAAAAGCACTTCTTTTTCACGACTCGTTAATTCTTCAAACAAACGAAATTCTTCTTCTACTTCATGACGATGTTCTAACTTCTCACTTACTTCTTTTTCAAATACTCCTTCTCCACGATAAGTATCACGAATCGCTTGAGCAATTTCAGAAGCAGAGGAAGTTTTTAGTAAATAACTTTTTGCCCCAGCACTAATAGCTGGATAAACTTTTTCATCATCTATAAAACTTGTCACAATAATAATTTTAGCTTCTTTCCATTTAGATAAAATTTCTTTTGTCGCTTCAATTCCATCCATCACAGGCATTACTAAATCCATTAAAATAATATCTGGTTTTAATTCTAGTGCTTTTTCAACACCGATTTTTCCATTTTCTGCTTGAGCTATTACTTCAATATCCTCTTGAACAGATAAATAGGCTGATACACCTAATCGAACCATTTCATGGTCATCTACTAATAGAACTTTAATCATTCAACTACTCCTTCTCCTGCTTTTGAGGAATTTTAATTTCAATAATCGTTCCTTGATTGGCAATACTTATAATTTTGCATTGCCCTCCCATTCCTGCAACACGTTCTTCAATATTTTTCAAACCATAACTACCTGCTTTTGAAACACTTGTATCAAATCCAATTCCATCATCGACTAGTTTCAAAATAATATAATCATCCTTTTGTTTTAAAAAGACTTCTAATTGTTTAGCTTTTGCATGTCGTAATGTATTGGAGACCAATTCTTGTACAATTCTAAAAAGATGATCTTCAAAAGTACTAGGTAGTGTCACTTCATCTAATTCCCAATGAAGCGATAATTGCACTTTTGTCGTTAATTCCTTTAATAAGCTTTCAATCCCTTGAACTAATGTTTTATTTTCAAGTGAAATCGGACGTAAGTGTAATAATAAAGCTCTCATTTCTGATTGAGAATCATTGATCACTTTCTCTACTAATGCTAATTGTTGCTGGATTACTGGAGATAATTGTTCTTTTTGCTCATTCATCGCAGAAAGCATCATCATCGCAGCAAATAATTGTTGACTCACCGAATCATGTAATTCTCGAGCAATACGATGTCTTTCCAATTCAATAATTTCTTCCTTCGTTTCTTCACCAATATATTCTGGTCTAGAAGAAATTTGTTGAAGATTTTGAACCAGTTGTTCCTGCATTTCTGCTATTTTAGCAGTTTCTTGGAAAAATGTATCCAATCGAATCATTAATAAAGGACGATACCAAATTTCATCGACTGATTTTTTTACATTTGAATATTGTTGATTTCTAATGGCTTCTAATTGATTGTACATAACAGAATCCGTTAATCGCTGTAAGAAAAATACAATACTTGCTGCCATAAAAGTAATAACAAATACAATTAATGTTACTACAAGAAATAATATAATTAATTGATTAGACGACAGTTTTTCAAATAACTCAATCCCAAATAAAGAATGAATAACATTTACACCAATTAGAAAAATACTAGAGACAAAGAGAAACACAACAAAACAGATTCGTAAAAACCACTTTTTCATGCTTCAATCACCTCAATTTCTCCTACAAGAACTGACGAGATAATGTTTATTTTTTTATGACTCGATTCAAAGCGTTCTGAATACATCGTAATCGTCTCATTTTTTAATTCTAACTGTTGCCCATCAAACTTTGCTTCACCGATAAATGCATTATGAGAAAGTTTCACGCCAACCCCAATAGGAACAATAACACGAATACGTCCAATGCCTTTTCGAATCATAATTGTATTTTGTTCATTTGGAAGAACCGTATTTCCTAAATCAATAATCGTGTCTCCCATTAAATGGCTAATATTAATATCATCCCATTCAAAAGTGTCTTTTCCAATTTTTTGAACTCCAATCCATTCCTGTCTTTGTGTTTCAAATCGGTCTGATGGTTCTTTTAGCTTAACGGAAACATATCTTTTTTTCTTCCAAATCCATTCACTATCATCTGAAAAGTATTTTTTAATTAATTTTCTACCATAAGAAAGACCATAAACAATTAAAATACTTCCTGCTAACCAAATTCCCCATGTAGAAAATACAGATAATAAAATCATCAATATTCCAAAGAAAATTCCATTTGTACGAATAAATCGATTTTTTAATTGAACGGCAATTCCTACAAAAATAATTCCTAGAACAAATAAAAACAGCAAGTGGTGATTCGTGAATAATTGAAAACCTGTTAAAAACATCCCAATGGCTATAATAAATAGGATTAAGATGAATCGATTCTTTTTCATTTCTACCCTTCTTTCTTTAGAGTAATTTCTCACTATAAAAGTAACATATTCCTTCTTTCCTGACCATCCATCTAAAGACTGATTTCAAAAAAATACTAGGTTAGCGAACCTTTTTGTTAGGTTTTATTCTAACATTTCGGCATCACTTGTCCTAGCATTTCATTTGTTACACAGTTGGTGGATTTTGTGAGTCATTTTCATGATCAAAAGCATCTACGTTTACTTTTCTTGGCTTACTTCCTTCTGAAGGCCCTACGTAACCTCTTGCTTCTAATTCTTCAATTAAACGAGCTGCACGATTGAATCCAATTTTAAATCTACGTTGAATATAAGAAGTACTAATCGTTTCTAATTCTCGAATCATTTCTAATACTTCATAAAATAAATCATCTTCAGGATCATCTGAACTTCCTTCTGGTGTTTCTGGAAGCATCATTGTCTCATCATATTCCACTTCTTGTTGTGTTTTTACAAATTCGACAATTCTTTCTACTTCTTCATCGGTTAAATAAGCCCCTTGCACACGAATCGGCTTATTCTCACCCATTGGGATATATAACATATCTCCTCGACCAAGTAATTTTTCAGCACCACTTGAATCAATAATCGTACGAGAATCTGTACCACTGGATACTGCAAAAGCAATTCTTGAAGGAACATTTGCTTTAATAATTCCCGTAATAACATCAACAGATGGACGTTGCGTTGCTAAAATCATATGAATTCCCGCTGCACGAGCCATTTGCGCTAAACGAATAATTGCATCTTCGACTTCGTTACTTGCAACCATCATTAAGTCTGCTAACTCATCCACAATCACTACAATATATGGAAGTAATGGATTATCTTCTCCAGTTTCCGCATTATAAGAAGCGACATGTGCATTATAACCATCGATATTTTTCATTCCCATTGCCGCAAACATTTCATAACGTTTTTCCATTTCAGTCACAACCTTTTTCAAAGCTTGCGCTGCTTTTCTTGGATTCGTTACAACAGGCGTTAATAAATGAGGAATTCCATTATAGCCATTTAACTCTACCATTTTAGGGTCAATCATCATTAATTTAACTTCATGCGGTTTTGTCTTCATCAAAATACTTGTAATAATTCCATTAATACAAACGGATTTCCCACTACCAGTGGAACCAGCAATTAATAAGTGAGGCATTTTAGAAATATCGCATAATCGAACATTTCCAGAAATGTCTCTTCCTAGAGGTACATCTAATGGTTTTGGTGATTGAAGAGCTGCTTGAATCACATCACTGAAAGCCACAAAACTTGTTTTACTATTTGGAACTTCAATTCCTACATAAGGTTTTCCAGGAATTGGCGCTTCAATACGGATATCTTTTGCAGCAAGAGCTAAAGCAATATCATCACTTAAATTCACAATTTTACTAACCTTCACTCCAATAGCAGGTTTAATTTCAAACTTAGTTACAGCAGGCCCTACTAATGGATTTGGCATCACTTTTGCCTCTACTCCAAAACTTTCAAACGTTCTTTCTAAAATTTTAAGATTCTTCTCAACAATCATCTTCTCATCTGATTGATCAGATGGTGGAATTGGATTTAATAATGTTAATGGTGGCAATTGATAATCTGAATCATCAGTTCCTCCATTAATGACAAAGTCTTCTAAATCTTCTTTATCTTCCTCTACTTCTGTTGGTTCGACAAAAGGATTGAAAGAAGTTGGTTCTTCTCTTTTCGGTTGAACAAACTCTTCTTCGACAACTGGTTTTGTAACAGGTGGTGGTGTTACTTCTGGATAAATTTCTTCAAACTCATCCTCTTCTTCCTCTTCATCAAAAACAAAGTTTTTCATCTTGTCGATTAAAGAAGCTTTCTTTTCTTTTACTTCTTTTGGTTTTGCTTCAATCACTTCTGATTTAGTTTCACGAACTTGAGAAGCTTTTTCCACTTTATTTTCTTCTAATTGGTGCTTAACTTGGGCTGTCCAATTTCTTAAAACTTCGAAAACATCTTTTAAATGAATTTCAAATGCCACAAATATAGAAATCATAAATAGTACGAAAATCGTCAAATAAGTTCCCCATTGAGAAACTAAGAAATAAGTAATCGTATAAAATAATGCTCCAATCATCCCCGAACCTAAATTTTGTTCGATAGCATTTGCTTTAAAATCAATCGCATAACGAGCCATCATTTCTTTAAATAACTGACCGCCTTCTTGAACATGATTACTAAATACAGCCACTTCTACCCAAAGAAAAATCGCAATCAAAAGGCATGTAGCGACTCCAATCCATTTTTTCGGAATAGAATGTATTCTCCCACGGAATAAAACTCCTATTGAAGCGAGTATTCCAACAATCCCCGCATATATAAATAAATCTCCTACAAAAAAACGAATACTATTGGCAAAAAATCGTCCTAAAAATCCTAATTTAAAAATGGCTAACAATTGAATTAGAATCAATATCGCCATCACAATTTCAATGGACATTGTAGAGTCAGTCTTCTTTTTTTTAGATTTTCTTTTTCTCTTTTGTTCTTGCTTAGCCACTTTACTCTCCTTCTGAATATAGTTTTCCTTCTGGTGTTAAAATCAATACACCATAATAAATTTGCAAACAATCCTCACAGGACTCACAATATTCACATTCATTCTCATCCCAAAATGCGCAAGAAAAATGTTTCTCACGTTTCATTTGATATTTAGCTGTATATGTTTCTACTAATTGTTTATAAAGTTCTTTTGCTTCTTCTAGAGTGGAACAAAATTCTTCTAAAACAATCATCTCTTTCCAGTCGTCCATCATCCACCAAGGTTCATCAACCCCTTTTGTTTGGATAACACAATACATATCTATCACCTCTCTTGAACAGTATACCAGACTTTTTCAAAACTTGTTATCTTCATCCATTGAAAATTCATATATTTTTGATAGGATAGTTAAAAAGGAGGAATTCAAATGATTACTTTACGTCTAAGAGTTTGGGGACTTGTTCAAGGAGTTGGATTTCGTTTTTATACAAAACGTTTAGCAGACCAATTACAGATAAACGGAATGGTAAAAAATAAAATCGATGCTTCCGTTGAAATCATTATCCAGGATACCCCTGAGAGAGCCTATGCTTTTGTAGACCGAGTAAAAACTTCTCCCCCATCTCCGTATGCAAAAATCCGTTCATCAACATTAGAAATTATTGAAAACGAACCGGTTTATAAAGGATTCGCAATTTATTATTAATGTTACAAATAAAAGAGAGAGAGCCACATACGACTGATTTTCATTGCTATTCTATTCAATATAAAGTAAAATGATTGTGTTTAACAGAAAAAAATAAAGGAATGTGATTCATGAAATTAACAAAAAAAGTTCAATTAGCAGCTCTATCGAGCTTACTTGTACTATTCCTTTCTGGATGTGTACAAATCGACAAAGCCACTAATCAACCATATGGAATTGTCTATGATTATTTAGCAGTCCCAACTCAAACCATTTTAAACTGGATTGCTTCAGCAATTGGTGGAAACTATGTCATTTCTATTATGATTGTTTCAATTGTAGTTCGTATTATTTTAATGCCTACTATGTTTAAACAAATGAAAACAATGTTAATGAACCAAGAAAAAATGGCATTATTAAAACCATATATTGATAAAATGAACGAACGTTATGGGGATAACCCAACACCAGAACAACGTATGGAAGTTCAACAATATACAATGGATATTTATCGTTTAAATAATGTTTCATTAACAGGTGGGGTTGCTTCTGGATGTCTTCCAGTATTAGTCACAATGCCAGTCTATAGTGCTTTATATAATGCGATTTTATACTCTCCTGAAATTTCAAATAGTTCATTTATGGGAGTTTCATTAGGTAGTACGTATTTACCAATTGCAATTGCAACTGCCGTTATTTATTTAATCCAAGGATATATTAGCCAATTATATATGGATGAAACGCAAAAGGCTCAAGCAAAAGCTACACTATTTTTGATGCCAGTCATGATGCTAATGTTCACGGTTGGTACAGCTGCAGGGATTGGGATTTACTTCTTCACTTCTGGATTAACAGCTATTTTACAAACTTGGATTCAAAACCAATTCATTCGTCCAAAAGTAAAAGCTGAAATCGATGCTGAATTAGAGGCACAAGGAAATTCAGTTATCTTACCAGATACAACTAACACTGTTAAGACTGCTAATAATACAACTGTTTCACCTGCTCAACAAACATTTGCGCAAAGAAACCGTACATCAACAGGAAAAAACAGCGGAAAACAAAACAGAAAATAACTATTATCAATTAATAAAGACTTTTATGAAGTTGCTAAGGACGCCAGCAACCCCTTCGGGTTTCATGGCTAAATTTTGAGCCTGTAGTCTCAAAATTTCCTGTAATATAAGCTTGAAAAGCTTATATTACTCAAGCTACTTCATAAAGGTCTTTTTAATTTAAACAGTCATTAAATTTCTAATCTCTAAAAATTAAAAAAACGTGAAGTTAGAAGTTTCCTTCCTTACTTCACGACAATTGTTCTGTCTATTAAATAACTTTTCTTTCGAATGGGTCGATGCTGATTCCTTGTTCTAATACTTGTTTTGCGTATTCTTTTGCACCGAATAATGAATGGTCTTTATAATTTCCACATTGTACTGCTGAAATTCCTTGAATATCTTCAAAACGAATTTCATGAACAATTTGTTCTAATGTTGCTTTTAGCGCAACAGCAATTGTTTCTGCACTTGGTGTTCCCCATGTAATTAAATGGAATCCTGTACGGCATCCAAATGGAGAAATATCAATAATTCCATCTACTCGATCTCTTAATAAATCCGCTAATAAATGTTCAAATGTATGAATGACCCCTGTTGGCATTTCTTGCTTATTTGGTTGTAAGAAACGAATATCGAAATTCGTAATACGATCTCCTTTTTCTCCAACTTCTTCTGTAATTTTACGCACATAAGGTGCAATCACTTTATTATGATCTAATGTAAAACTTTCTACTTCTGCCATAACAAAACCTCCTAGTAATCTGTATAACAGAGCCAATATACACCAAAATAGAAAGCACTGTCAATGAAATGAAATTCATTCCTTTATGTAGTTTTAAATTATCGTGCTATAATCTATAAAGAAATTATTGACAGTAAAAGGAATTTATTATGAAAAGAAAAACAGCATTCAGACGAAAACTATTTTATTTTTTAAGTCCTCTAATCATTCTTATCAGTTTGATTATTGGCTATTTTATTTATGGTTATACAGCTTATTATCGTTTAGAAGATAATCTGACTTTATCAATTACAAGCCATACCGACCAATCTCTCAATACTGGAAAAGATTATACCATATCCTCTTTTAATATCGGATATGGAGCTTACCCTCAAGACTATAGCTTCTTTATGGATGGTGGAAAATATTCAAGAGCTTATAATCGACAAACCGTATTAAATAATATGCAAGGAATCCAAAATGCTATTCAGATGATTCAACCAGATATTGCTCTATTCCAAGAAATAGATACAGATGGAGATCGTTCCCAACATGTGGATGAAGTGGAATTTATAACTCAAGCTTTTGAAAAACAAAATTGGGTATTTGGACAAAACTATGATTCACCTTATTTATTTTATCCACTATTAGATCCCATTGGAAAAGCAACTTCTGGACTCCTAACGATGTCAAAATACACGATTCAATCTAGCCAACGATACAGTTTACCAATTGAAACGAATTTCAATAAATTTTTCGATTTAGACCGAGCTTTTACTGTTAGTTACTTACCCGTTTCAAATCAGAAGCAATTAGCATTAATCAATATTCACTTATCTGCATATACAAAAGATCCAACAATTGGAAAAAGCCAGTTAGAAAAGCTATTTCATTATATGGAAAGTGAATATGAAAAAGGAAACTATGTTATTGTCGGTGGTGACTTTAATCATGATATTTTACTTGGAAAAAGTCCGGAAGTCTTCCAAACATCCGATGAACCACAAACTTGGACTCATCCATTCCCAGTAGATAATCTTTCAAAGCATTTTACATTAGCCACTCAAGGATTAGCAGAACAAAAAATCCCTTCAGCTCGTGCATTAGATGAAGGCTACCAAAAAGGAAGAACTTTTGTAACATTAGTTGATGGATTCATTATTTCAGACAATGTACAATTCAACCATGTCCAAGCACATGACTTAGAATTCCAACATTCCGATCACAACCCAGTTTCGATGAGTTTTACATTAAAATAAAAAAATAGCGCCTTATAGCGCTATTTTTTTATTTTTCAAATTCATCAAGATATAATACTTCTACTTGCCCTGACCAATCTAATATACAACCAATGAAATCAACAATATCTAAATCCTTCATTTCATATGTTTCCCCATTATTCACACTGGCAGTTGCATCTTCAATATAAGTTACTTTATAACCTCTATCTGAAGCAATAATAGCAGAAAATAAACAACAATATTCCGCATTTAATCCTGTAATCACAACTTCTTTAATTTGATGCTTCAATAAAATCTCCGTCAAATCTTTACATTGAAAAATATTTGGACTTTCTTTTTCAATAATATAGTCTGCTAAAACTGCCAATTCTTCATCTAAACTTCCACTTTCATTTCCATTGTAAATAATACTATTTTCATCATTATCAATATGTCTCGTATTAATAATAATATCTCCATTTTGCTTAAAAATGTTTTGTAACGTTAAAATGTTTTTTCTTAACTTGTCAAAATGTCCACGTTCTAACATACCTTTTTGACAGTCTAATACAATTAGTGCTTTCATTTGTTTAGTTTCCTTTATGTATATTATTCATTAAGGTAATTATAAATTAGCGTTAATATTTTTGTATAGCTTTATTTTCTACTTTTTCCATAAAACTATACCGATATAAAACTAATTTAGAGAAGTTTTCGTCTTTTATATCCCTCCCAAACACAAAATTTTCATTAATAAAATACGTCTAGAATTTGCAAAACACATTGGCTTTTTAGTCTAATTTATACCTTTTTTAAAAGTAATGGTCATTTTGATGGTCATTTCCCATTCCAACTAAAAATTGTAATTAGAAGGGATTAAATTCATGATAAAAAGAAAAAAACTTTTCTTCGTAGCAAAAGTACATTGTACAGGGAAAATTTGAGACCTAGGCTCAAATTTTAGCCATGAGACAGCATTTGCTGGCTGCTGGCGACCTTGCTACGTAAGGAAAGTTTTTTTCTTTTTTATTGGTTACCCGACACTACCCTCCATTTTACAATTGAAATTAATAGCATTTTACAACACTTAACAATGCTTATTATATCAACATTCTTTTAAATTGCTACTTTGTATAAATTGACTTAAAGTAACACAATTGATGGTCATTTTGATGGTCATTTTCCACCCCTATGATAAAGGTAGAAACAGCATCTTACTGATTGGTAAGGTGTTTTTCATTTGAATAATACTCTCTATTTAACTATAATTAGTTTGTGTTTCCCGTTTCCATTATACACCAATAGGACTTTTATCGTATATATAAGAGGTGCTAGCCGTTGCTAGTGCCTTTTTTGTGTTTATTATCAGCTAGATTTTACAAAATTAAAGGGAGTTTGTATACACAAATGGGGGGCGCGGTCTTTTGTACCCTTTTCCTTTCGTGATTTCCCTATGGGGTACGTCATATAGCTTGCTGTATCAATAGGCTTCATTGCTTGTTTGAGTGATACGGTATGATTGCTTATTAAATAAGTTTTAACACTTTCTCTTACAATCTCAATCACTTATATCTGTTAGCTTTGATTGTTTGTATCTTTATTCTTCTTGCTTGCTATGATACTAGTTGAGTTGTATCTCATTATGTTTCTTGCATCATCTTGCTGTTAGATTTTCTTAGCTCTTTATGATGCTGTTGATTATTGTTGCTCTCTCTTTATTAGTCAGTTTATTTATTCATTTACAATTATTCAATCTAGTTTGTTATTACGTGTTTAGATGCATTGATAGTTAAATAGCTAATTAGATTTCTAGCACAATGGAAAATGTCAACTTTTGTCAACAATTCCACGGTGTAAGCTGTTCGCTTATATAGTTTTTTATTCCAACATTTTCCAACAATTTCAGTTAGCTAATCATTCATCTATATAAGATTTTGTGCCAACATTTGCCAACGTTTTAATATGTTTTACTGTTTATACTTAAATAGTTTAGCCTGTAAAAAAAATAATCTAGTTTGATATTGATTGTTACTTGCTCTTTCTCTATTTTATTTATCATTCAATCGTTGCGTTAAACGTCCTCTTATTTGCATATTTTCGCCGTCTGTTGCGTTTTGCCAATACATATAAATTACTAACCAATTCATGAATTAAAATCCCATACGTGATAAATATAAACGTACAGTAACGATAGCATCATAAACTGTATTTCTTATTTATAAGCAAACAAAAAAGCCGAACTAGTTTTACAAACAATCATTTTAATTACTGCAATAATTAACTTGATAATAAAACTAATCGGCTAACCTACATTGGGCAAGTAATAAACTTGCTTGCCCTATCTTTATGTAAGGTATTTAAACACCTTACCACCCTATTAATAGGAAGGGAGTGGAAAGCATGATAAGCAGAACTCAAAAACGACCACTCTCATCCTACTGAAAATTATATCAAAGAAAGGAATGAAACACAAATGGAAAATAAAAAACCAACTACCCTTCTCGCAAAAGTTAGATAGTTGGAAAAAAAAAACTGGGAAGGAATACACCTTCTGAAATATATTCTATCAAATTGTGTAATTTCTTTCAATATTCAAGAAAGATTGAATAGTACCAGTCTAACTCGTTCATATTCGCTTATTTTCTGCTCTGTTTGAGTCTTAATGGTATGATGCAACACGCTTGTAGCACACGTTTTTTTGCCTATTCTTGCATCATCTTTTCCTGTTTACTTTCTTCTTTCAGCATCTTGTTGTTTGTTTTTGAGTATAAAAAAAGAGGGAGTTAACCCTCTCTTGCTTGTTCGGTTTTATATTCTTTAACCACGTACTTAAATTCTGCTTTATGCACTAAATAATAACGGTCTATACACCCATCTTCAAACGTAATTACTTCATAGTTTTCTTTATCATTTAAGTGTTTCAAGTCATTTTCAAGCTGTTGAATTACCCAGTATTCGCTTATTACTCTTTCTAATTCATCTGCTTTAACATTGAGCTGTATAGACTTCATACCTTCTAATGGCTCTGATAGCAACTTAACTATATATCGCCACTCTTTAACGGCATTTGTTTTTTCATTATAGATTGGATAACCTTTAATTGCTAGAGTGCAATAACTTAACTCTATTACCACACCTTCATGACTGGTTATTGTAATATCATCTATACATGGGTTTAAATAATATTTTAAAGTCCATGGTACACAAGTTTGATACCCTTCCACGTTGATAAGTGTTCCGTCAAAATCTCCTTGCTCTGTTGTATAGATTGGATTTTTTATTCCAGCATCTCGCGCTTGCATTACAGCTCCATAAATAGCACAATCTGGATTTTCGCTATATGAAGAAATTACTTCTTGCATCATAAATATATTGCTCCTTTCATGATTGTTGAATAGTTATTTTGAGGGTCTCATTTCGTATGCACATTAATAGCTTTCCTAACTCATCTTTCTTCTTCAATCATTACAATATATCTACAATTTCTTCTTTTCTTGCGTTCCTTTATCCCTCATCTATATTATACTAGATGCTATAGCTTTATGATAGCAATACACCTTTTATACAGCAAAAAGGACGGCTTGTACTTACCGTCCTCTTATTTTTGATTGAACTAGCTTTAATATTAATACCAAAACCGAATGACTAACCACAAAACCGAACTAAAACCGAACTAAGCTCTAATGTAATTCGGTCGTTAAAAACATTGTCATATCAACGTTTGTAAGTAATAAATTGTCTTGAGCCGAACAACCGAACTAAAAATTCACTTACTATATTATTTTTTCATTTTTAAAACTTATTTATGTTGTATCTCTTAAGTTTTTATTTTTTATTTTTTTTCTAATAAGTTAAAAAGTAATTCGGTCGTTCGGTTTCCCTTCAAAAACGTTGTCATATCAACGATAACTTGACCGAATGGGTTTAAAAAGTAATTCGGTTCTAATTCGGTCGTTCGGTTTTAAGTGTTCCTTTCCTTCAAAAAGACACCTTGTAAACGTGTAATTTCTTTTTCATAGTTATAAATTACACTTGAGTAGGGTACAGTTTCACGGTATAAACGCCAATCTGCCTCATGAAATTCTTGTAACGGTTTCTTGTTTTTACTATCAAACGTCCATCCTTTAGCTTCCATATATCCTCTAATTTGTTTAGTAAATGTGTTTTGACCAAGTTTTGTATTTTTATTGTTTTCTAGTAAATATACAGCTTTAAAATCTTCATATAAAAATCCTGATGGTAAACGGGTGCTTGTAAACCGTGGTATACGTTCCTCAACATAACGTGCAACGGGGTCACTATCCATAACAATTTCTTTAATGTACCGTTTGTTTTCCTCTGTGTTTATCCATTCCCCACTTAATACTAAATGCTCCATAGCCTCTTTAGCTATCCATTCTAACAAGCTTTGGTCTTTAATGTATTTTTCTTTTACATTAGGATTGTTTTCAGCACCTTTAAAACTTTTTGTAAATTCGATAATACGTAACCGTCTAGTAAGCCCATCTGTTACATCACCAAAACTAGCTAACCCATTCATTGATTGTACTACTTGACAACTAAGGTTATGAGTTTGTGCTTTTTCTCCTTTAGCTTCAATCTTCAACGGGTCACCAGTTACCATACTTTTAAGGTTTGCACTATCAGGGTTATAATCTTTAGGTGAATTATCGTCACCAATAACTAACGCTTTCCCAACTGCTCCAGAATTATCAAAACGGTTTTCAATATCTTTCAATCGTAAAGCAATGCTTCTTTTTTTACCTACTAAGTTTTGTAATAGATTTTCCATTGTACTTTTACCACTTGAACCTACTTTACTGTATAAAAATGCAACGTGCCCGCTAGGCTTGTTTGCATGGATTGTACCCGCTATTAATTGCCACATTAGCTCTTTCTTTTCTTCAACTCCACCCATAGAAACATCCATCCATTTGCTAAAAGTCCAACCATCAGGGAATACTGGTTCAAAAGCATCAGGATTATAATTTACTTCAATAGTACTTTCAAAAACAAAATTAGGGCTAAATGGTTCTAATTGTTTATCGATTGCGTTGTAAATTCCATTCTTAAAAATAAGGTAATTATAATCTGTTTCTTTCTCTCTATCTTCAGCTTCATTTAACAACAAGTCTAATACTTCTTTACATTCATTTCTTGTTAAAGAACGTTCAGCCGCTCTAAAAAGTGTCTTTCTATAATACTCACTACTATCATATATTCCTGTATCGGGGTTATAAATGCCTAAATAACGTGTATCAACATCATAACTACCTAACCTACCCATATCACAATGACGCTTTATAATATCTGCTGTAACTCGTACTGGTAGATTAGGCTTTTTTACCGTTCCATCTCTTTTAGTTTCTGCATGTTCTATTTTCCATTGGTCGCTATCTTCACGTATACGTTTTTTTAATTCTTCCAACGTGTCAGACTTCTTTAACTGTCTATCGGTTCTAACTTTAAACCAATAGTAAAAGCTCCATGGATTTTTATAAACACCACGGTGTAGCATTAAATGAAGTTTAGCTAAATTCCCTATCTTATTTTTTGTACCATGTATCCAGTCTGTATTTCCTAAAGCAAGGATTTCAGCACATGCTACCCCAGTGTCATAATCAATCTCACCACTACTAATAGCTTTAGCAATAACAAAAATATCTGTTACTGATTTAATATAATCCATTAATTCAGCTTCATTTACTTCTACATAACGTTCCATGATTTCAATAGCATCATCATGGGGTATATTGCCGTTATCATTAAATTTAGATGCGTATTCTCCTATAACTTTCTCTGTTCGCTTAATCGGTGGTTTCATCTCTTTGATATCTGGAGTTTTTAGCTTTTCTCCCTCAATGTATACTGGGTCAATATGAGAATTTTTAGGAGTTATTACTGGTAACCCTGCAAACTTTTGCCAATCGTTTATAACACTTTTATCGTACTTAATCCCTATTGTTTCCGCTAATTCTTCAGCAACTTGCTTGTATTCGTATTCTAATAGTGGTCTATCCGGTTCAAACACTACACGCCAACGTGGAAACTCGTCCGTATACTTAATAGTTGGGTATATGTAACACTCAACATTAGGCTTTTTATTTTTTACGATGCGTACCAACTCATCTAGTGAAGGCGTGTCCTTATCATCATAATCTAATGTAATAACGCCCCTTCTTATAATGCTATCTGTATTACGTATTAATTTATTTTCTTCATCTCTTTCTATATCCCCGTACATAAAGTAATACTGATTGCTTTTAATACCTTCCATCTTTACATAAAATTCAGCTATTTCATCATTAGCATACGGGTATTTTTCTTGCATTCGTTTAACGTCACCATTTAAGACGGTTGCACCTTTAGGTATTCTGGTAGGGTTATAGTTCTTTAACCAATCAATAGGGGTAATAGGGATAAGCTCTATTCTCTCTACACTAATTTTGTTATTAAACCAACCTTTTTCCGTATAAATTGGCATTACTCTGTCCCCTTTCTTGTAGCATCTGAAAGGGTTAAATTAAGCTGTATTTCTTTCATGAGGGCATTAAGTCCATTTTCTAGGGCATAACGTTCCTCGTATCTGCTGTAGTCTAAATAGCTTCCAATCCAACTAGCTACTAATGGGAGTGGTGCATATTCTAATACTTGTTGCGTTAATTCTTCTTGTATTGCTAAGTGTTTATAGTACTGTTGCCTATGCATCATATCTATCTCTTTCATTCTATGATGCCGTTCTAATACCTCTAACTCATTTAAGTTTATAGATTGCATTTTAGTTAGCACAGTTACTACATTACTCACTTTTTGTTCATTATCTTTCATTTCAATTTTCGCTAGCTTTAATAGCATTTTGAGTAGTTCTTTATACTCGTTATTTATATTCATTCAATTCTCCTTTTCCGTATAAGATTAGGCAGATACATTGAATAACTCATCTAATCATGCTATAATGAAGTATATTGATTTGAGTTATATATATGTAATTTTGCCTAGGTGCTAGTTTTTGACTAGTGCCTTTTTTTATTTGCTGTAAGTTTCGATAATACACACCTTATTATCAATCTCTTTAATTTGCACTTCTAATAACTTATCAGACGGCATTTGTCTGTTATCCTTTACTGTTTGTAGTGCTTTTTCTACCGTACAATCCTTTAATAGTGTAGCAATGATATATACATTATCTGTTTCTACAATCTTTGCATAACGTGGCATTTTCATATTAATTTGCTCCTTTATTTCTGTATTCTTTTTCATCATGGGGGTGATTTTTTAAAATTTCTTTTTGTCTAAAAACTCGTGTACATCATACAAATCAAACATAATTTCTTTACCCTTGTAAAAGCTCTTTAAGCCCTCTCTTTGCCACTGTTCTACTACTCTAGGGGCACAAGTAAAGTACTCACATAAGCCTTTTTTATTCAAATAACGTGTATTTACATTAACCTTTATTTCTTGCTTTGCTGTATCAACTGCCTTTCTTGCAAGTTGTAGCACGGTATTATATAGTTCTTGTTGCACGTTATCTGGTAAATAAACTGGTATTCCTGTTACTTCCATATCATTCACTCCTTTCTTATTCAATCCATTATTTCATCAGACTGATTTCTTATATCATTTGCCAACCACACACCGTAAGCAATCCCTACTACAAACGATATGCCCACGGTTAAAATTAGTTCGATATTTTGCATCATACCTACACTCATTCTTTTCACGCTCCTTTATCAGCAGAACTTTTTAGCACTTTTTGTTTAAAAGAATATTTCTTCTAAAGTGATATTAGAAAAGTATGGTGTCAACATTTTTTTAAACAATATTTTTTCATTATCCTTGAATGCCGTTCTACCAGTTTCTTTGTTAATATAGCTTGAAATACTAATGTTTAATTTGCTAGCTACCTCTTTTTGAGTCAAACCTAACATTATTCTATAGCCTTTCACTTTGTCTTTACTTTTCATACTCACACCTCCTTTTAGTACTTTACAACACTTATGATAATACTTGATACAATACTTGTCAAACAAAAAGAAGCACTTTTTTGCACTTTTTCTTTTACTTTTTAAAGTTTTGTAGTATTATTAGTCTTAAGAGGTGAAAGTATGAATATAACTATTGACAAAAAACTTGTAGGAGAAAGAATAAAAAACGTACGCCAACAAAAAGGTATGACTTTAGAGGAATTTGGCAAAATGTTTGGAGCTAGCAAAAGTAATGTTAGGTCATGGGAAATAGGCAAAAACTTACCCAACCCTGAAAGACTTAAAACAATTGCTAAGATAGCAGATATTTCAGTAGATACATTATTGTATGGAAAAATGAAAGAAAGAATATCTAGAAGAGATAGAATTAGTTCTGGATCAAGGAATGATAAACACTCTCCTAAAAAAAGAGGATTTAAAAAAATAATATTTACAGTTCTTGCATTGCTGTTTTTAGGAACAGGAGCTTTTGCCGCGTATACGTTTTTCAACTTCTATAATTCGACTCACAAAGGATACAAAAAAGTTGATTACTTAAAGGAAGTTGATCCTAACTTTAAGAAATTTTCGGTATTAATTTTAGGAATAGATATGAATGATGACCGTAAAGCTCAAGGTCAAACTCGTGAAGATAGTCGAACAGACTCAATGATTTTAGCAACTGTTAACAAAGATAAAAAACGTATGGATATGGTTAGTATTCCTCGTGACTCTCTTGCTTTAATGCGTGAAAAAAATGACGAGAACAATGATAGTGCATACTTCTATGATAAGATTACACATGCTCATGCTTATAATGATGTAAAAGGAACAACAAACGCTGTAGAAAATTTATTTAATACACCTATTAACTTCTACGTATTAATAAACTTCAAGGCTTTTGAGCAAACTGTTGATGCCTTCGGCGGAATTGATTTATATGTACCATTCGATATGGATGAACAAAACGCCAATGGTGAAGAAAACACTGTTAAATTGAAAAAAGGATGGCACACTCTAAACGGGGAACAAGCTCTTGCTTTTGCTCGTAGTAGATATTACGATAGTGATATCGAACGTGGTCAACGTCAACTTCAAGCTATTCACGCTCTTATCGATAAAGCAAAAAGTTTAAATGCTTTAACTAAAATCAATGATGTAATTAATATCGCAGGTGATAATGTAGAACATAACCTATCAACGACAGAAATCTCTTCAGCGATAAAAATGTTCTTTAATGATGATATTCAAATCGTTTCACACAGAATCGATGGATATGATGTAATGTACAACGGTGTATATTACTACTATCCTCGTCCACTATCTCTATTATACGCATCATCAGCGTTAAGAGATAATTTAGATTTACCATTACCAAAATCAAAAGATTTACTAAATATATATTACCAAGGTCACATAAATATTGGATTAAAAGAATATAGAATAACTGATTTATTACCGAAAACTATATATCCAGAAGTTTCACTTACGATAATGTCACATGGAGATTTACTAATCAATCTTCCAGAACAACTTTCTAAAGAAGATCTGAAAAAAGATATTACAGTAAGTAACGAAAATAGACCTGATGAAAATGGTAATACTGAAAATAATACTAATAATAGCAATGAACAGCAAAATACTACAACTGGTATCGGTACTACAAATACCCATCAAAATACCGGAGTTAATAATAATCAATAATAATTAATATCCCATCAAAAACTATTTTTGATGGGATATTAATTATTTATTTGAAAATTTTACATTTACAGTTCCAGTATTTGAAGATGT
>ERZ772979.389-NODE-389-length-31787-cov-28.628136_pt1 | contig 31787 bp, 25 predicted proteins | sample MGYA00511130_ERZ772979 | MGnify/ENA primary metagenome ERZ772979 (study PRJEB29015, sample SAMEA2738103) | human oral metagenome | biome: human oral; feature: human-associated habitat; material: saliva | place: China | collected 2186 ... | reverse complement strand
TTTCAAGATGTGTTTTGTTGTTTGCGTTCACTGTATGGTTTTTGGATAACAATCCAATAGGCAATAAAAAGAGCCCGCTTACGCGGGCTCTTTTGCTTTAACAGCTAAAGCTAGAAGGGGGCAGACCCATACGGGTCTGCCCCTTTTTTGTGCCCTCAGACCCTTGTCTATGGCTTTGTCTACAAGGAAGAATGCTCTTCACAGACACACTGGGATAGAGTAGAACCATGCACTACCCCATGTTCTCCCACGCACCAGAACCAGCCGATCAGCAACATCAGCACGACGGCGAAGAACGAACGGTAGCCCTCTACGTGGAGAGCACTCTGGAGCCTCACGAAGCCTGGGCAGCGTTGACCGAATACATTCACCTCTGGTGGCCCAGGCAGCTCCTACAGAGCGAGGAAAGCCATATCGACCTCTCCACCGAGCTACTGCTCGAAGAGACCGCAGACGGGGATATTATTCCTGTCGCACGCATTATCCAATGCGAGAACGAAGACGTCCTCACCATCGCACCCTACCCGGGTACACGCCTGGGGTGGCTCATGGGCGTAGCTGAAGAATCAGAAGAAAGCCTGAGCTTCATCCTGGATGCTCTAGCCCCGGAGACTGCAGAAGGACCGTTATCCCTGCTCGAAATCAGTAGCGGTACCTACACGGGTCGTGAGGACGAGGAGCTGGGCATCTACGAGGAACAGGAAGAAGCAGCTGCCCTCCTCATGGGCGCCTACAGCCGCTTTATCGGAGCTGAACTCCAGCGAGAAGAACTATAGGGGCCTTCGGATAAAAGAGGTTCTCAACCCCTGTAGAGTGGTATGTCATGAGCACACAGGACCAGAACACCCCGCAGCAGAAGGACGAACGCCCCATCTGGGCGCGGCTGAGTACTAAAGCCACTGCAGAAGAGGTGCAACCTCAGCATTACACCAGGGCAGACATGCTAAAGCAGAGCAATATCTGGTTCCGCAAACAGGGCGCTCCCCTCATCATTCCTGCACGTCAACGTGCTCTCGATGCGTTCCCACGCTCCGTGCCATGGATCCTGTGGGCGAGCATCATGCACATCTGCTACATCTTCCTACGAGATATCCTCATTATCGTAGTTGATGATGCAAAGGGTTCCCTTCCGGAATACATCAAAGCCCTCACGACCAACACTGCACTCAGCGATGAAGTGCTACCCATGCTCGTGCTCGGCGGCATCTTCCTCGTGATGCCGATAATCTCCGGTGTGTTCATTACTCTTGCCCACGTGCTGATGGTCCGTACCCCGCGGTGGGTTCAAATCACCACGGGTATTCTTACCGTACTTTTTGCCGGAATGCTCTTCACCGCCGGTGTCTTTGCATCCAACACCCTCGACGGCTTCGACTTCGTCTACAACGGTTCCCAAGTATTCCCGCTCATCGTTGTGGGTATCTACCTTGCCATCTTCCTCGGCGTGGACACCATCCTAGGGTGGTCCCTCAAACACGCCATCCACCAGCTTGCCTCCCTGCCGCCCATGATTGCGAAAGTACTACCCGTACTCATGGTCTCCGTGCTCTTTATCTTCGTGAATGCAGACCTCTGGAAGCTCGCCAACGGACTCAGCTTCCCGCGCACCTGGGCAGTTCTGGGCCTCATGGGGCTACTCGCCGTGTTCGTGGTCGTCACAACCTCCCTAGAGCGCACAGCGCGCCTGCTGGGGCGCTCCAGAGGCGACGACATCGCACGCTTTAGTGACAACGACTACGAGCATGCCGCAGCCCTCGAAGGCGGAATCTGGAACACTGCCCAAGACTGGGTCGAAGAGAAGAAAATCCTCGAACACCGACCCCTCAAAATCGCCCCCTGGAGCAACCTCATCATCATCCCCATGATCGGGCAGATTATTCAGGCGACCCTCTTCATGCTGCTCGTCTTCGGATTCTTCATGGGCTTCTCGTCCATCGCCATCAGCGACACCACCATCGAATCCTGGATGAGCATCAAACCCGAACACCTCAAAATCCTCGGCGTAGACACCAACATCAACGCTGTCGTCATCAAGGTGTCCATGATTGTTGCCGTGTTCTCCGGGCTCAGCTTCGTTGCAACCACCAGTAGCGACGAAAAATACGCCCGAAGCTTCCTCAAGCCCATGATTGAGCGGATCAAGCACATCCTGATCATTCGCGATATCTACCTGGGCCTACTCACCATGCCCAAAAATGAAGTGCTCATACCCCTCGAAGAGGATACGAGCACTGAAAAAGAGACTGACAAAGCATAAAGAGGCAAGTCAGGGGGATAAAAGCTAGTGAGTCGACAGGTTCATCGTCAGCAGGTTGAACACCAAGTACGCCATCAGAAGAGCCGTCGCACCATCCAAAACACGCCACGCTGAAGGGCGCGCAAAGAGCGGACGCAACAGGCGCGAACCATAGCCCAGCATCAAAAACCAGATCAAGCTACCGCAGCAGCAGCCCAGGTAGTACCACCAACGGCCAGGATCGCCCTGGGCATTCGCCAGCGAACCCAAAAGAATAGTCGTATCTAACCACGCCAGCGGATTCAAATACGTCACCGCCGCCGTGGTCAGCAGAGCCGCCTTCAGCGACTGAGAATCGCCCTCCGCATCATCAACCACAATCGAGTGCGGAGTAAACACGCGGCGGCCAGCCTCAAAACCAAACCACGCCAAAAACGCCGCACCCACGTATCGGAACACCTCAATAAACCACGGCGCCGCATCCAACAGGGCACCCAGACCCACAACGCCCAAGCCAATCATCAGAGCATCCGACAGAATGCAGAAAATAATAATCGGGGTAATATGCCGACCCAAAATACCCTGACGCAGCACAAAAGTTCCCTGGGCGCCAATAGCCGCTACCAAAGAAATCGTGGTGGTAGCACCCAGAAACAGCAGGGAGAGGGATGCGGACATCGTGAAACTTTCTATGTTGATCAAATGGGGTATGAACCCGCGTACGCAGTGGCGGGTAGCGGCTCTCTTACTACCAGCTTGCCAGGCAAAAGCTCGCGACGCAGGGATAAAGCCTGCGTTAGCTGACGTGTGAAGTGCCAGAGACGAGAATACGGGAAAAAGGACCCTAAATCTATCTAAATATTTTTACACTGCATAAGATATTCTTATGACACGTTTCAGTACCGACCAGCTCACCACCTTCGCCACCGTCATCGAATACGGCACCTTCGATGCGGCAGCAGATATCCTGCGAGTGAGCCCCTCCGCCATCTCCCAGCGCATCAAAGCCATGGAACAGATCGCCGGAAAGGTCCTGGTACGCCGAAGCAACCCCGTCACCCCCACCGACGCCGGACAAAGCGTACTGCGCATCGCCCGACAGAGCGAATTCCTGCAGCAAGAAATGGAACGCGAACTCATGGGCGCCGGCGGCTTCCAGAGCGTCTCCGTTGCCGTCAACGCCGACTCACTCGCCACCTGGTTCCTCGACGCCGTAGGAACCCTCAGCCGCGAAGACAGCATCTTCTGCGACCTGCGACGAGAAGGCGAATTCCACTCCTCCGCCATGCTCCGATCCGGAGAAGTCATGGCAGTTATCACCTCCAAACCCGAAAAAATCCCCGGCTGCTCCGTCGAAGCCCTCGGTGTGGCACGCTACTGGTGTGTTGCCACCCCCGACTTCGTGCAACGGTACCTGCCCGGCTGGCCCAAGAGCATGAGTCGCGAAGAGCTCAATCGTGCCCCCGTCGTCGAATATGACCGTAAAGACTTTGTGCAGGATGTGGCACGAGCCCTCATTGAAAAAGAGGTAGGTCTAGAGGCTGAAGAAACCTTCACCCAAAGCCCCACCATCTACATTCCTTCATCTCCGGACTATGCGCGAGCCGTCAGCTCCGGTATTGCCTGGGGTCTCATCCCTGAGGCCCAATGCGCCGAAGAGCTCGAAAGCGGGCACCTCGTGAAGCTCGCCGCAACCCCCGTAGAATTCCCCCTCTACTGGCAGCGCTGGAACATTAACTCGCCTGTTATGGAGACCGTAACTCGCCGCGTCCACGAAGCGGCGCGAGGCGATCTGATCTACTAAAGGGGTCCTTGAGTTAAGATTCTGAACTTAACCCAAAATATTTAAAATATGAGTCTGACTAGACTATATGCTTGTATAAGAATATAAGAACTGGGTAATAAAACCTCTCAATACCCCACCACACATACAGAGGCGGCCGCCCCACACGGGACGGCCGCCTCTGTATAAGCTCTAACGCCTAAACTCTAGCGCCAACGAGTCATCATGAGCATGCTCACCATCATGGCGCCCACGCCAACACTCACATTCCACATACCCAAATCAGGAATCGGGAACAGGCCCTGCGTAATGTAGAAAACAATAATCCACAGAATGCCCACCGCCAGCAGCGAGAACATAATCACGCGGTACCACAACGGAGTCTGCTCCTTCAGCTGCGTGCCGCTCTCCATCTCACGAGCAATCTCACGCAGACGCAGCTCGCTCGCATCCTCCACCTCAGACTTAGCAGACTTCTGAGACTTCTTCTTGGACGATGCCTTAGCCGAGTTGGTCGACATACTTCCTCCGCTTATTGTTGTATGGGTAACCTAAAAATATATGTTCACACCTATCTTTGCAGACTTACGGGATGATTTCACCTTCTCCCCGCGTTGAAAGATAAGGAACGCCACCCAGCACCCAAGAACATACACAACCCAGAAGACAAAGGAGAACGCATGAGCCAAGGAACGGCACCCACCGCAGAGCGCCGCCCCCGCACCGTGCTGCACTGGATCATCCAGATTACAGGCGAACTCCTTATCACCGTCGGCCTCCTACTGTTGCTCTTTGTTGCCTGGCAACTCTGGTGGACCAACATCGACGCCGACCGCACCCAATCCCAAGCCGTCAGCACCCTTGTTCAGGAGTTCGACTCCAACCCCGCCGAACCCCTCCCCGACTGGGACCCCAACACCCCTCCCGCAGGTCTGAGCGAACCCGGCCACGGTGAAGTCTTCGGCGTCGTCTACATCCCCAAGTTCGGATCCGACTACCAGCGCCCCGCCACCCAGGGCACCAGCTCCGACGTGCTTGACTCCCTCGGACTCGGCCACTACGAAGGAAGCGCCATGCCCGGACAGGTCGGCAACTTCTCCCTCGCAGGCCACCGCCAAACCCGCGGTAAAGTCCTCAACGACATCGACCTGCTCACCGAAGGCGACCACATCTACGTGCGCACCAAAGACGGCTACTACACCTACACCGTCTACAGCCACGAAATCGTGCAGCCCGACCAGGTAGAAGTCATCGAACCCGTCCCCGGACAGCCCGGCGTAGCACCCACCGAGCGCCTCCTGACGCTCACCACCTGCCACCCGCGCTACGGCGACACCGAACGATACATTGTCCACGCCCGCCTCGAATCCTGGCGGCCCGCCGCAGCCGGAGCGCCCGCAGAAATTGCCGCCTCCGTAGCAGGATCCTAAATCAGAGAGGAAAAGCAGATGTACGCATGGATTTTCCGCCACCTCCCCGGCCCCCTGTGGGTTCGCATTATCATCGCCATCGTGCTGATACTCGCCGTAGTCTACCTGCTCATGGAATTCGTCTTCCCCCACTTCGCAGAATACGGCCCCTTCAACCTGAACGTCACCATCAACCATTAGCGCTAAGGACGTGCCATGACCCGCATCCTTGTCATCGACAACTACGACAGCTTCGTCTTCACCCTCGTCGGCTACATCCAGCAGCTCGGCGCTGAAACCACCGTCATCCGTAACGACGAATACGAACTCGACGCCGTCATCAAGCTCGCCGAAGAACACGACGGCGTACTCGTCTCCCCGGGCCCCGGCGCCCCCGCAGAAGCCGGCGTCATCATTGACACCATCCGCTGGGCAGCCGAAGCGAAGAAGCCGCTACTGGGCGTATGCCTCGGCCACCAGGCCATCGCGGAAGCATTCGGCGGCACCGTCACCCACGCCCCCGAACTCATGCACGGCAAGACCTCCCGCCTCGTGCACGAGAACGTCTCCGTGTTCAAGGATGTGCCCTGCCCCTTCACCGCGACCCGCTACCACTCCCTGGCGGTCGTACCCGAAACCATGCCCGATGTCCTGGAAACCACCTCCACCACCGACAACGGCATCATCATGGGCCTGCGCCACCGCGAAGCCCCCATGCACGGCGTGCAGTTCCACCCCGAATCGGTCCTGACCGAAAGCGGATACCTCATGCTCGGCAACTGGCTCGAAGAAACCGGTCTGCAGGGAGCCGCAGAGCGCTCTAAGAGCCTCTCACCCCTCATGGCTTAGTAACTTTTAGGTTAGACCGCCATCGATGGCTTATATCGCCTCCAGAAGCCCCGTAGCAGGCATGCTACAGGGAAACTGGAGGCGATAGCTATATCTGGACCCCTAGCTACGAGCAAGCCCAGATACACAAAAAGGGGCGGCGCCCCACACCCAATGGTGTAGAGCGCCGCCCCTTTTCGCTAGCCGCTAGAACCCCTTAGCGGGCGTTAGCGTTTGCGTTGTTCGCATTGGTATTCGCGTTAGTACCCTGAATCGTACGGGTACCCGCAGTAGCGGACGCAGCCGGTGCCGGAGTAGCCGTAGCGGTAGAACGCTGCTGGTTACCAGTAGTAGCGTTCTGGTTACCGGTCGACGCCGCAGGCTGAGTAGCCTGCTGGTTAGCCGCGGTAGAACGTTGCTGGTTACCAGTAGTAGCGTTCTGGTTACCGGTTGCTGCCGCAGGCTGAGTAGCCGCAGTAGTCGGAGCGGTCGTCTGAGTCGGAGTAGCAGCCACACGGATCGTCACAGTGCTGTTCTGAGCCACCAGAGTACCCGCCGCAGAGCTCTGCGAAAGCACAGTGCCCGCAGGACGCTCGTTAGTCTGAACAGTCTCGATGTTGGTGTTCAGCAGAACATCCTGAGCGGTCAGAGCAGCAATCGCCTGATCCTTAGTCAGACCCACCAGCGAGGGGACCTTCACCTTACCGGAAGACAGGACAATGTTCACGGTGCTACCAGCCTCAACGGTCTGAGCGCCCTTATCGTCGGTCGAGCCCTTCTCCGGGGACAGCTCCACAACCATACCCGCAGGAACGGAAGCGCTCTCCACGGTGGATACGCGACCATCTACCAGACCCAGGTCCTTCAGAGCGTTACGGACATACGCCTCACTCTGACCCTGCAGGTTATCCGGCAGCTTGACCTTCTCCGGACCGCTAGAAACGGTCACAGTCACGGTCGAACCCTTGTTAACCTTCGAACCAACACCAGGCTCAACGCTAATCACGTCGCCCTTCTTGATGTTGTCAGAGTAAGCCGTACGGTAATCCAGCACGAAGCCCAGGTTACGCAACTGGTTATCGGCATCATCGCGGGAAACATTCACCACAGCCGGAACCGAAACCTGCGGAACCTCATTGAGCTTGTTCTGATAGTACAGAACCGAGCCGACACTGAAAACCAGCAGAGCAGCAATCAAAGTGCCCACGAGGAAGCGAACCCACGCACGCTTACGCGGTGAAGACTCATCGTACTCCGCGTACTCCTCAACGTCGTACAGCTCCTCATCGTCTTCATACTCGAAGAAACCGTTAAGGCCGCCGTCCTCCACCGAGGCCTCAGTAATCGAGGTGGTGTACGGGGCGTAATCCTCACCCAGAGAAGCGGTAGTCGCCGAAGGCACAAACGCAGTAGTCATCGCTGCATCCTGAACCACGGTCTCTTCACCCGGGCGAACAACCGACACCAGAGCCTGAGCGAACTCAGCCGCGCTCTGATAACGCTCATCCGGGTTCTTCGCCAGACCCTTCAGAATCACAGCATCCAGACCAGCAGGAACCTCAAGCGGGGTGAACTTGCTCGGAGGCTCAGGAGTGTCAGAGAGGTGCTTAGCCGCCAGATCAACATTCGACTCAGCATCGAACGGAGAACGACCAGCAATCATCTCGTAAATCACGCAAGCAGCAGAGTACAGATCGCTACGGGCGTCAACATCCTTGCCGCTCACCTGCTCAGGGGACATGTAGCGTGCGCTACCCATCACCACATTAGCCTTGGTCAGCGCCTCGCCAGCTTCCTCAATGGCACGGGAAATACCGAAATCCATGACCTTAATCTGGCCCGGCTGACCCTTAGCGATATCCTCACTGGTACGGTCCAGCACCATAATATTCGCCGGCTTAATATCGCGGTGAATAATGCCCATCGAATGGCTGTACTGCAAAGCACCCAGCAGCTGCTCGGAATAACCCAAAGCATCACGGACCGGCAGGTGGCCGCCACGGGACAGAATGGAACGCAGAGTATGACCCTCCACGTACTCCATCACGATATAAGGAATAGCGGTGCCCTCTTCCGAAGAATCAGACTCCTTGCCATCCTGCGAGGGGTTATACGAACCGGTGTCATAGACAGCAACAATCGCAGGATTGTTCAGAGACGCCACAGCCTCCGCCTCACGCTTAAAGCGTGCGCGGAACGTATCGTCCTGGGCCTGCTCCGGGCGCAGAATCTTAAGCGCAACCTTGCGGCCGAGGCGAGTATCCTCAGCAGCATAAACGGTTGCCATCGCACCGGTACCGATTACCTCGAGTACCTTGTAACGGTTATCAACCGTGTCGGGAACCGACAGGTCCATAAGTTCTCCTGGATTACTAAGACTAAAACTAAATCAAAATGTAGGGGCTAACGCGCCGACGCGGAAGCGGAAGCAGAAGCCGACGCAGACGGTGCAGCAGAAGCGCTCGCACTCGAACCCCTACCCGAACTGGAAGAGGCCACATACATGTCTACATTACTACCAACCGTGACCTTGGTGCCAGATGAGGGGGTAGTACGAAGCACCGTACCGGGGGCCGCCGTGTCCGAATTCTCATAATGCAGAGAAACGTTCACACCCAGAGCAGCAACAGCCTTCGACGCCTCATCAACGTTCTTACCCTCAAGGTTCGACGGCAAAGTTACCGACTTCGGACCGGTCGAATAGCGAACAGTCACGCTATTACCCTGCTCCAAAGTACCCGTCGGAGAAACCGAAATCACCGTGTTCTCCGGCTGAGTCGACTCAACACCCTCAGTCTTGGGGGATAAGCCAAGGTTCTTCAGCTCGTTCACCGCATCCTGCAGCTCGCGACCCTCATAGTTAATCGCGTTGACGGTCACCTTCTGCTTAGCGGCACGGGCAGAAGCAGACTCAGCCGGCTCCACCGTCGAAACGGTACCCGTGTTCGTCGGAGCAACAGACGAAGAAGCGCTCGGAGCCGGATCAGACGAATCGCCACCATTATTAGAGGAAAGGACCGTCCAAATACCGCCGGCAATCAGCACGATTGCCAGAAGCAGAGCAACCCACATCCACACGTTCGAGCCACGCTTCGCTGCAGGAGCAGGAGTAGCCTTCACACGACCTGAAACCGGACGCATCGTCTGCGCACTCGTGCGAGGAATCGGCGCCGTCGTCGGCTCCGGCGAGAAACGACCACCAGAACCGAAACGCGGAGTAGCAGAAGCACTAATCGGCTCAGCCGCAACATCCATAGCGGTCATCGCGACAGTAGCGTCGTCAGCGTTCTCCTCAGCCAAGAACTGAGCCAAAGAAGGAACAGCCTTCACCGCAGCCTTCAGGTCGCGGCGACGAATCGCATCCACCGCAGAAGCCAAAGCGGTCGCATCCTTAGGACGCTGAGCCGGGTCCTTAGCCAGCAGGCACATAATCAGCGCACGAGCAGGAGCCGGAATGGTCTCCGGAAGCGGCGGCGGCGGGTCATTCACCTGAGCCAGCGCAATCGCAATCTGCGACTCACCCGTAAACGGACGACGACCCACCAGGCACTCATAACCGATAATGCCCAACGAGTACATATCCGAAGACGCGGTAGCCGCCTGACCGGTTGCCTGCTCCGGCGCCAAATACTGGGCGGTACCCATCACCTGGCCGGTAGCCGTCAAGGGCACCTGGTTAGCCAGACGAGCAATACCGAAATCGGTCACCTTCACACGGTCATCCGGAGTGATGATGAGGTTACCCGGCTTCACGTCACGATGCACCAGACCCTGCGAATGAGCCGCAGCCAACGCGCGAGCGGTCTGAGCAATAAAGTTCAGAATACGGTCCGGCGGCAGGGTAGTCTCATGCTCGATGATGCTCGAAAGCGGATTACCCGGCACCAGTTCCATGACCAGGTACGCGGAGTTGTCCTCCTCACCGTAGTCGAAAACATTCGCTACGCCGGGGTGGTTCAACAGCGCCGTATTACGGGCCTCAGCGCGGAAACGCTCCAAGAAGCCCGGGTCACCGGTGTACTCCTCCTTGAGGATCTTGACCGCAACGATGCGCCCAAGCACCTTGTCGCGAGCTTTCCACACCTCGCCCATACCGCCAATCGCGATACGTTCGGTTAGGGTGTAGCGCCCGCCCAAAGTGATATCAGCCGCAGGCCTCACTTGTTCAACACCGCCTCAAAGAGTTGCTTACTAGTACTGGTTGCCAACTGGGCACCGGTCGCCACGTCAATATCCTCATAAACCACAGCAATCGCAATCTGAGGATCATCAGCCGGCGCGAAACCGGTAAACCAAGAATTATTCAAACCTGCCGTGGTCTCCGCGGTACCGGTCTTACCCGCCACCTTCACACCGGAGACACCAGCATTACGTGCAATACCATTATCAACCGCATTCACCATCCACTGCTTTACCTGGTTAGCAATTTCAGGGCTAGTGGATGTACGCAGCTTCTCAGGAGAGAACTCCTGCAAAGTGCTCAGGTTGCTGGTCTTTACCGAACGAATCAGGTTCGGCTTCATCTGCACGCCGCCATTTGCAATCGCCGCAGAAGTCATCGCCACCTGCAGCGGAGTGGTCTTCACGTCGTACTGACCAATCGCCGACTGAGCCAGCTGGCTCTGCGTCAGATTCGACGGGAAAGACGACTTAGAAACCGTCAAAGGAATCTTCAAATCCTGGCCGTAACCAAAATTCTCAGCGGTCTTCGCGATACGCTCCTGACCCAAATCCATTGCAATCTGCGCAAACGGCGTATTGCAGGACTGAGCCAAAGCCCACTCAATCGTCGCCTGAGTTCGGGTCGAACACTGACCGCCCGTATAGTTCGGCAGGGTAATGTTCGTGCCCGGCAGCGGCAACTGCGCGGGGTTCGCAATGACCGAGGATGCGTTGTACTTGCCGGATTCCAGCGCCGCCACCGCATCAATAATCTTGAAGGGCGAACCCGGCGAATAGGTGTTACCCGCAATCGCACGGTTAAACAGGGGGCTGTCCTCATCAGAAGTCAGAGCCTGGTAATTCGCCAACACCGAAGAGCTCGTATGAGACGACAGAAGATTCGGATCATAGGACGGCGAAGAAGCCATCGCCAGAATCTCACCGGTCTTCGGGTTCAACGCCACCACAGCACCCTTACGGCCCTGCAACGCGTTGTAGGCAATATCCTGAAGCTTCGAATTGATCGTCAGCTCCACGCTAGCGCCCTGCGCGGAAGAACCACTGAACAGCTGCGCCACACGATCGTAGAACTGGCTATCGCTCGTGCCCGCAAGCTCCTTATCGAGTGCAGCCTCCAGACCGGTCGCGCCATAAATGGTGGAGAAATAACCCGTCAGAGCCGCATACTTGAGCGGGTGGTTATACACACGCTGGTAGTTGTACTCATCATCGGACTTCACCGACGAAGCAATCTCCGTACCGTCAACCACAATCGAACCACGTGCCGAACCGTAATTGTCGTAGAGCGCTCGAGAATTCCACTGATTATTCATCAGCGTCTTCGAATCGAAGAACTGAATATAGCTGAGGGTACCCATCAGCAGGACAAATACGCACGCGGCAGACATCCACATGCGGCGAATAGCCCTATCCATTCTTCTCACCTCCAGAATCCTTAGCCGTAATACGCGCCAGAACGCTAGTAGCACCCTCCGGCTCGTAGCTAGTGTCCGCATGGTCAATACCCTGCGGAGCATCATAACCAGCCACCAGGTGAGGTGCGCGGGCACTATGAGAAATAGACAACCACAGCGCCACAATAATCCAGTTAGCCACCAACGAGGAGCCACCGGCAGACATGAAAGGAGTCGTCAGACCAGTCAGCGGAATCAAACGAGTCACGCCGCCAATCACCACGAACAGCTGCAAAACCATGACCGTAGACAGACCCGCAGCCAACAGCTTGCCGAAACCATCACGAGTACCCAACGCTGCACGGTAACCGCGCGAAACCAGAAGCATGAACATCATCAGGATGGCGCCCAGACCCACCAGGCCCAGCTCCTCACCCAACGAGGAAATAATCATGTCTGAATTAGCGTACGGGACGAGGTTCGCGCGGCCCTGACCCCAACCACGGCCAAAAAGACCGCCATAAGCCAGACCGAAAACGCCCTGCAGAATCTGACCCGAACCGCCAGGAGACGCCTGGTAAATCTCCGGATCAAAAGCATGCACCCACGCATAAATACGGGCGTGCACGTGCGAGACATAGTGGTACGCGAAATAGCCGCCCACAGCCATACCGATACCCGCAACCACCAGCCACGAAATACGACCGGTCGACAGGTACAGCATCGCCATGAACAGACCAAAGAACATAATTGCCGAACCAAGGTCCTTCTGGAACACCAGAACACCCAGGCTCACAATCCACGCCAAGAACACCGGTGCCAAATCACGCAGACGCGGCAGATTGATAGGGCCGATGCGGCGGCCAGCCACCAGAATCAGGTCACGGTGTGTCGCCAAATAGCCGGCGAAGAAAATCGCCAAAGTAATCTTCGCGACCTCACCCGGCTGGAACGTTCGGTTACCGATATGAATCCAAATACGAGCACCATTGAGCTCCATACCCAGACCCGGAACCAGCGGCATGATAAGCAGGATCATCGACAGCACCAGGGAGGTGTACGTGACCTTACGCAGCAGGCGGTAATCCCTGAGCACGAACACGATAATCGCGCACAGCACCATAGACACGCCGGTCCACATCAGCTGACCATCACCCACCGGAGCCGCAATCTGCGGATCCAGACGATAAATCATGGTCAAACCAATACCGTTCAGGGCCACCACCAGCGGCAGAATAAACGGATCAGCATAACGGGCGCGGAACTGCATGAACAGGTGAATCAGAAGAGCACCGGCACCCAGCACCACCGTGCACGGCAGCCACTGGCTCTTCGACGTATCAAAAGCATGCTCCGGATCAATCAGGTACATGCCGAAGGAACTGATACCTACCGCCAAAACCAGCAAGAAAAGCTCCGTGAAACGGCGTGCACGAGGCGCATCCGACTCACGACGGAACGAGAACTTAGCCAATGTTCTCACCGCCCTCTGCTGCAGGCGCGGAGGAAACCGTAGCCAGCTCAGGAGCCGGGGACGCCGAATCAGAGCCCGGTGCCCCAGAGCTCGGAGCCTCACTGGGCGCCACAGAGCTCGGGGAAGCAGAAGCCGATGCCGAGGCAGACGCAGAGGCAGACGCAGCCGCCTGCTCAGCCTTCTCGCGCGTCTGATCAGACTGAGCCTTCAAACGAGACACAATCTGGTGCGCATCATCCAGGTCCTTTGCCGTAATCGCATTACGCAACAAAGAACGCGTATGATCGCTCAGCTCACTCGTAGGAATATCGGTATTCTCCACCACGTGAGAAAGGCGAATCGGGCCCAACGCATGCGGAATACCGTTATACACCGCAACCGTGCCGTCACTCTCACCCACATAGTAGCTACGCTCCACATAGCGCAGACCGGTCCACGCAGCCAACGTCAAAACAGCCGCAACCAGCAGAGCAATGAACAAGCGAATCGGCCAAGACCGCGGACGCGAACGCTCCTCAGCATCCTCAGCGATCAGCTCCTCCAGCTCAGCCGGCAGGGCCGCCTCATCAGACTCAACCTTCAACGGCACACGCTGAGCCACCGTCGCACGATGCTCCAGGGTACGAGAAGTAACCGCCGGAATCATGCCGGTCTCAGTAGCCACCGAAGCGGCACCAACCAGCTGATGCGGGCGGGAACCCAATTCGCTACGCAAAATCGCAGCATTCGTAAGAGCCGCATCCACGGCGTTATCGTACGTACCGATATGGTGACGCACCGCCCCAGAACCACTGTGCAACAGGGTTCCAGAGAAGTCACGAGCACGACGGAAACGGCGCAACGACCGACGATGAGGCTCCTCAGAGTCCTCATCATGGTGCGCACCCAAAATAGCCTCAGCAGCCTCAGCCGTAGCAGCAACCTCGGGAAGCTTCTGAGTATTCGTGCTGACCTCCTGCTCCGCCACAATCGAATCAGGCAGAGCAGACTCAGGCAGGCTCGAAGGACCCACCGGCTCATCCACCGGCAGAACCTCACGGTCAATCACCTGCAAGGACACAACCGTCACGTTATCCGGAGCACCACGCTCCAAAGTCTTCGCAATCAGAGTGTCAGCAATCTCAGACAAATCATCGGTAGAACGCATCACCTGCTCAATCTCCGACAGGGACACCACAGCATCCAAACCGTCCGAAGAGAGCACCCAGCGCTCGCCGGGAACAGCGTCCAGAGTCTTCAACTCCAGCTCAGGGGACGCATCAACGTCACCCAGAACGCGCATAATCACGTTCTTATGCGGGTGGTTCTCCGCCTCCTGCGGGGTAATACGACCCTCATTGAGCAGACGCTGCACAAACGTATGGTCAGTAGAAATCTGCTCAAACTCACCATCAGCACCCGGGCGCAGACGATACGCGCGCGAGTCACCAATATGAGCCATCTCAATACAATCGCCATCAATCAGCAAGGCAGTACAGGTCGTACCCATACCCGCCAGCTGCGGGTCATTCGCCGCCAGCTCATTAATAATCAGGTTCGCACTCTGAATCTCATCAGCCAGATAAACGCCGCCAGTACCATCCTCAAAATCAGGGTGATCAAGCGGAGTCAGATTCAGAACCGTCGTAGCCGACGCAACATCGCCGCCTACGTGGCCGCCCATGCCGTCAGCAACGACAGCAAGAAAACGACCACCGTAGCCGGAGTCATCATTCTTCGAGCGTTTCAGACCCGTATCAGAGCGGGCCTCAAAACGAAAAGCAATCTTCATACACTAGCCCCTCAACTGCATGGTGGTACCGCCAACGCGGAAATCATCACCGGGCTCAATCGGGGTCGCACGAGTCAGACGCTCGCCATTGACGAACGTACCATTAGTAGAATTCAAATCCTCAAGGAACCAACGGGAACCCTGAGGGAACAGGCGCGCATGGCGACCCGAGGCGTAATCATCCTGCAGAGACACCTCAATGTCATTAGCGCGACCAATAGTAATCGGGTGGTCCCCCAACTGCATCATCGCGCCAGCCTGGGCACCTGCAGTAATCACAAGCTGCGAAGGGCGAGTCGGCGGAGGCGCAATATGGGTAGCCTCCGGAACCGCATCAACCGGTGCCGCACGATAGTTCTTACCCAAACCAAGGTCACGGCGAGCCGCCGAAACCACCAGGAAAACAAAGAACCAAATCAGAGCCAGAAAAGCGTAACGAAGGATAGTAACGGTCAATTCAGACGCCATTAACGGACACCTCCGGTCGAACTATGGAAGATGATGCGGGTATTACCCATGCGAAGCAGCGAACCGTTCGCCAGCACCACCGGCGCACGCAGAGGCGCACCATTAATCAACGTGCCGTTGGTAGAACCCATATCGGAGGCGACCACCGCACCGCCCTGCATCGAAAGCTGCAGGTGACGGCGAGAAACACCCTTATCGTCCAGACGAAAATCAGCATCAGAACCGCGGCCCAGCACAAACGGCAGGTGGTTCACCGGGTGCATGCGACCCTCAATCTCCAAGAAGAAACGGGGTGCAGCCGTCGCCGGGGGCGCTACAGGCATGTTCAGGCGAGGCGCAGGAGCCTGCTGAGGCGCAGGCTGAACAGGCTGCGCCGGCTGAGCAGCCGGCTTCGTAATGCGGGTCGGCAAAGAAGACTCACGCGGCGGACGCACCGGCGCATAGTTAGCGGCACCGCGCAGAGACGGGGATGCCGGAGCCTCCGGCACAGAGAACGGCTCGAAGGTCGCAACAACCTCAAACTCGCCCTCAGAGAGAGAATCAAGAACGTTGAACGTCACGCGAACCGCGCCGATCAGGGTGTAACCCTGCGCGCGGGCGTGCGAAATCGCCAAATCGCACAGCTCAACAGCGAACGGGTTGCCCCACTCGCGCACGCGCGGGAAATCGACCGGTGCGAAACGGAGAGTATAGACATTAGGAGCCATAGTGCGGCCACTGCCGTCCACATAGGACTCGTCATCCATCATGATGCGGACGCGGTTAGCGACATCCGCCTTCGCAAAGGTGCCGAAGCCCTTGGAAAGGCCGACAGTGCGACCGATGCCTTGCTCCAGCTTGCCCAGCTTGTCGAAAAACTTCATGCCGCCTCCTTCTCAACGACCATTCCGAGCAACAGACCGCGCAAACGGTCTTTATCCGAAAGGCTCAGTTTAACGAGCGTGTCTGTGCGTTTGCTGTGTGCCCTGTGAATGAACACACCCGATTCTATTTTAGGTGATGCACTTGCCATCGCTCTGGAACCCCGTCATTTAGCGGGGAATTGGTTATGGATATGAAAAAATCCCCGGTTCTTTCGAACCGGGGATCGTTGGTGCGCGAGGGGGGAGTTGAACCCCCACGCCCTCACGGGCACACGGACCTGAACCGTGCGCGTCTGCCTATTCCGCCACTCGCGCATGTGTCTTACGGTGTATCACCGCAGGCAACACATAAAACTATACGGACTGCATGCGGTGCTGTCCAATCGAGAGAGTGTGACCTTCGCTACTTGTGCTATGTGGAGGTGGTGGGGGTTCGGGAAGAGCCCCGAGGCGTTACCAGCCGCCCTCCTTGGAAGCAGCCGTATCGGAAGTAGCCGCAGAAGCCTGCGCTCCGCGTTCCTGCTCAGTACGCTCCCGGTCAATACGTTCCAAACGCGCACGCAACAACCACGTCACCGGACCCACATACGGCAGGCACAGCACCAGCAGAAGCCACTTCAGCTTCTGCACCTCCGAAAAATGCGGGTTCCGATGAATCGTCACCAAGCACAGCAGCGCCAACGCAATACCCGCCAGAAAAACAACCGTGACCACCAATTCCAGTACGGCATGCCAATCCATAAGCCCTCCTAATATCCTTCCTAAGCATACAGACCCGGAGGAACTCACAAGCCCTCAGAGTAGTCCAAGGAGGCGTTCAGAGCCTACCGCAGTAGGGATGCCCTCCCTGTGTGCCTCGGGTACGCAAAAGGGCCCGCCCCGCACACAGCAGGACGGACCCTCCATAAAGCCTATACAAGGCTCACAAACTAGCGGCTAACCTTCTTAGCCTTCTTCGCCGCACGACGCTCAGCAGCCTTTGCATCATACTCAGCCCAGAACTCACGGGTAGTCACCGCATCAGTACCATCCCACGCCGCAAGATTCTTCAACTCAGGCATATCCGAAGCCTTGAAAATCGGCTCCAAACCAGCCTTACGCTGAGCCTCATAGTTCTTCAACACCGCAACAACCTGCGGAGTCATCAACAGAACCGCCGTCAAGTTCACAATCACCATGCCGGCATTCAACATATCCGCGGTAGTCCACACCAGATCCAGCGAAGAAATCGCGCCGAAGAACACGAACACCAGAACCAGCGCACGGAAAATATTCATCGGCAGCTTACGCTCAGTCACAAAACGCATATTCGACTCGCCATAGTAGTAGTTACCAATCACAGTCGAGAACGCAAACATGAAAATCGCGATAGTCAGGAAGTGAACCGCCCAATCGCCCAGCTGCATAGCCAACGCCGACTGAGTCAGCGACGCACCACGAGAACGATCACCATAAGTCGGGTTCGACAGCAGAACAATAAACGCAGTCACAGTACACGCCATCATCGTGTCAAAGTAAACACCCAAAGTCTGCACGTAACCCTGCTTAGCCGGGTGAGAAATAGTAGCGGTCGCACCAGCGTTCGGAGCAGTACCCATACCCGCCTCATTAGTCAGCAGGCCACGCTTCATACCCCAAATCACGGCACCCATCGCGCCACCGGTCACAAACTCCTTGATGCCAAAAGCACCCTGGAAAATCATCAGCAGCATCTCCGGAACCTGGCCAATGTTCAGCAGAACAACCAGCAGACCCAGCAGCAGATACAGTACCGCCATAATCGGCACCAGCCACTCAGTCACCGAAGAAATCGCGCGAATACCACCGAAAATAATAGCCGCAGTCAGCGCCACCATAATCAGACCAATAGTGATGCGGAAGCCCATCGAGTTAGTACCCGAAACATCAATGCTGAACGAGTTCGCCGCAGCATCCACCACAGCATTCGTCTGAACCGCCACAAACACGAACGCATAAGTGACCACAATGAACGCCACAAAGATGTAACCCATCCACGGAGCATTCAGGCCGCGCTTCATGTAGTACGCCGGACCACCAATATAGGAATCCTTACCGCGCTCCTTATACAGCTGACCCAGAAGGGACTCCGCAAAAGCAGAAGCCGCACCAACAGCAGCAATAACCCACATCCAGAACACAGCACCCGGGCCGCCCATAGCAATAGCCAAAGCAACACCCGCAACAGTACCGGTACCCACACGAGAAGCCGCCGAAACAGTAAACGCACGGAACGAAGAAATGCTCTTCTTACCGTCAGCCTCACGAGCAACCGGGTCACCCAGGACACGGACCATTTCCTTAATGGAACGCCACTGCACACCGCGAGTACGGATCGTAATGTACAGACCGGCCGCAATCAGAGCGTAGTAGAGGAAATTACTCCACATCCAGTTCTGCACGGCATCCACGGAGGAAGTCAGTTCCGCAGTCTGCGTATTAATGTCCCCGATGATATTCAGAAGAAAATCCACTCGGCACTCCAATCTTGAAAGCAAAAAGCCCGCACGCTCAAACCCGAAAGACGGACAACGTGTGGGCTACATTGCAGGGCGGTGCGGACTCAAAGCCGCGTAACGGAGGCACATACGCTCCGTATGATTAGTCACCTCATTGTGTCGGGTACGTCCCCCGCTCGGCAACTTAAAAAGGGACCCAAGCCAAAATGTAACGAATACTTAATATATGGGCAGAGTAAATATAGACTCCGTGCGGGTGTTGACGATACCGGCAGGGCGGGCGCAAAAAGCCCGGTACAAGGCACAAAACCTCGCACCGGGCATAACGAAGAAGCGGGGGTATCAGTCGGGCTACGAACGCTCAGGCTTCACAAACGGGAACGACAATACCCCACGAATCTGCGTCTGGGCCAACAGCATCACCAAACGGTCCACACCCAGACCCAAACCACCCGTCGGCGGCATACCCGTCTCCAAGGCGTAGAGGAAATCCTCATCCACCTCCATCGCCTCCAGATCACCCGAAGCCGCCTTCAACGACTGCTCCGTCAGACGCTCACGCTGCACCAGCGGATCCGCCAGCTCCGAGTAGGCACAGCCCATCTCCATGCCGTTAATCACCAAATCCCAACGCTCCGCCAAACCCGGAACACTACGATGCGGCGCCGCAAGCGGACTCGTCTCCGCCGGGAAATCCGTATAGAACGTCGGCTCCACCGTATGCGCCTCAACCAGCTCACCATACAGCTCCTCAACAATCGCGCCCGGGCCCATACCCTCGTGAACACGCACACCGTGCTGCTGCGCCAGGGACAGCAACTCCTCAAAATCCGTCTGCACATCCACTCGGCGACCCAGCGCCTCCGACAGAGCATCACACACCGACACCACACGCCACGGACCCGACACATCACGCACCACGCGCTCGCTCGAAGCCTTACGACCCAGCGGCAAAGACACCGAACCAAACACCGCCTGAGCGGCATCCTTAATCAGGCGCTCCGTCAACTCACGCATCTGCACATAATCCGCATACGGACGATACGCCTCAAGCACCGTAAACTCCGGATTATGGGTCGCATCAGCACCCTCATTACGGAAATCACGACCCAGCTCATACACCGGACCGCTACCGCCCACCACCAAACGCTTCAGGTACAGCTCCGGCGCAATACGCAGCGTCAGATCCTCACCGTACGCATTGATATACGTGCGGAACGGGCGCGCGCTCGCGCCACCGTGCACCGTATGCAGAATCGGGGTCTCCACCTCAAGGAAGCCCTCCGCATCCAGGCGGGCACGCAGCGCCTTAATGACCGCGGTACGCAGACGCAGATTCTGCATCTGATCCGGATGCACCAATAGGTCTGTGGAACGGTGACGCAGGCGCGCCTCCGGGTCAGTAAAGGAGTCGAAGGGGATGGGGTGCAGGCTCTTCGACGCCATGTACCAGGAGGCGGCAATCAGCGATGGAGTGCCGTTACGGCTCGCCCCGTAGCTGCCCCGCACGGTGATGATGTCACCGGTATCCAGGTTGTGGGAGGCGAGGCGTAGCAGGCGCTCGCCCACTAGGCTACGTTCCATGACGACCTGAAGAGTTTCGCCGCCCTCAATCAGGGTCGCAAAGAGGACTCCACCGTGGTTGCGAAGCGCGCGAATACGCCCCGAAACCATAAATTCTGAATTTGGAATATTTTCAGAAGAGAATATATGCAGGGCATCCTTCACGCCCAGTACAGGAGCACTGGTACTGCCCAAAGAACCACCCAGTGGATACGGCTCCATGCCCGCCGCACGCAGCGCCTCCAGATGGCGCAAACGGTGCTGAGTCTGATCGCTACGCGACACCTCAGGAAGCTCTTCCACAGTAGCAAGCTGCATCTGGTGAAGAGTCTCCAGCTCATCTGCAGAAAGAACCTGCTCCTGATCCTGCAAACGGCGCGCTGACAGATTCGGCAAGAAGCCCTCCGCCATACCCGCCGCAACCACAACATTCGCCATCGCCAACGTCGGCTCCGTCGCCAAAAAACGAGGAACCCACAGCGGGGCAAACTTCAGATTGAAACGATACAGGCGGCGCAACTGCAGAAAACGATCCAGCACGCCCAAAGAGCGGGAAGCAAAACGGTTCCACGCTGATGCACCCACCTGATCAGCAGCCTCAAAAATATGGCCAAACATCGCAAAATTCAGCGACACCCGACGCACACCCAAAGACGCCGCCTGCTCCATCAGCGACGCCACCATAAACTCCACCACACCATTAGGTGCCTCAGGGGAGCGGCGCATAACATCCAAAGACAGCCCCGTAGGACCCCACGGGACGAACGACAGCAGAGCCACCATCTGACCAGCTTCATCATGAGCCGACACCAGAACAGACGAAGAATCCGCCGGATCATTCACACGATTCAGCGCCATCGAGAAGCCGCGCTCCACACGCCCATGACGCCACGCCGAAATATTCTCCGCAACCTGCTGACGTTGCTGCTCATCCAGCTCCGCAAAGCGCCGCATCTGCGCCGTGTACCCGCCGCGACGCACACGCTGAACCGCCTGACGCACCGGTAGCATCGACGTGTCATTGAGCGTGAAACGGTCCGCCTCAAGGACCGCCTCCTCACCCATCTGAATAATCGACAGACCCGCACGGTTATAGGCGCGCGCACCCGCCTCACTCACGCTCAGCGCCGCAGGAACCCAACCGTAACTACGCGCCTGCAACATCCACTGCTCAATCGCGGCATCCCACGAATCCGGGTCACCCACCGGGTCGCTCGACGCCAAACACACCGAACCCACCGAACGGTACGTAATCGCCGCCCTTTGATCCGGAGAGAAAATCACCTGCTTATCGCGACGCGTCGCAAAATAGGAGAGCGAATCGTTGGCACCGTACTGCTGTAGCAGAGCGCGAATCTTCAGCTCCTTCTCGCCGGTCCACGCATCCGGGGCACGGTAACCGCGCGCCAACAGGTACAGTGCCGCAACCAGCGAGGCACCGTAACCGAAAGAAGCCAAGAAAGCGACCACATCGGCAGACCACACGCCAGGATGGGTACGCTCAATACCCATGCCGTGCATCAGCAACTCCCACGGGGTCACCGAACGCAACGGCTCCCACACGCCAATGTGGCAGAGGTACCAGAGCACCAGAGTAGTCAGCAGGATGCCGCCAACAGCCGACGACGCCGCACCTACCCACGAGAGGCGACCAATACGCGCCGGGAACGCCGAACGAATTGAGAAAAGGAAAGGCACCAGCGCACACGCAAACACGATGGAGAGCGTATCGACCGTCGAGGAGAAAATACGGTCCTTCGGCATAATCCCCGCGGGGAACACCAGCGTGAAGGCGCTATGCGTCGCAATCAGCGCACCCAACACCTGAAAAACGATGGCCGCAATGAGGGCAGCGCGCTTACGCACAATCAGCCCGGAAACCAGCACAATCATCGTGATGGCGCTGGGCAGCGTGTGCGTGGAGGGAATATTCAGCAGGTCAGCGGTGACTTCCCACCAAGTGAAGCCGCGACCGTGCCGCAGAGGAGAAATAATCCACGCGAACGTGGTCAGTAGCGCGGCAAAAGAATACACCCCAATCACCACGCGTGCTGATATCTCTGCATACCTTGAAGGAGGCGCGGGCACCTGCCCTGCTCGTGCTGTACGGCGATGTGAGGTAGTGCGGTGAGACATCATTATCAGCGGGGGATTGGGGTGTAGGGAAGGTACTAGACCTTAGGGGTTCTTGCTAGGCTTCGGTCTTCGGGTCACGGTAGGTGCCCTCGAAGACGTCAGGGATGCCGTTATCGTCAGCATCCACGCTTTCCTTCTCAGCCAGGGCACGGTAGTGCTTGTTGCGGCGCGAAAGGATGATGGCACCAACAATTGCGGCGAGTACGGAGCCGACGAGAATCGCAATCTTGGCGTCCTCAGTGTGCGGAGAGCCGTGCGGGAAGGACAGCTCAGCCACCAGCAGGGACACGGTGAAACCGATACCACCGGTTGCAGCCAGACCGACCACGTCAATCCAGGCGACGTCCGGGTCGAGGTTAGCGTTCTTGAAGCGAGTCACGAGCCAGGTGGTGCCGAAAATACCGATGGTCTTACCGGCAACCAGCGCAACCATAATGCCGACCGCCACCGAGTCGGTGAGGGCGCGTCCGAGGCCTTCAAAACCGCCCACAGCCACACCCGCGCTGAAGAACGCGAAGATTGGCACGCAGATGCCGGTAGAGAGGGGACGGAAGCGGTGCTCCAGCACCTCTGCAAGACCGTGTTCAGCCTGTGCCGCCTCAGAACGAGCGGACATCTTCACGGGTACCAGGAAGCCGAGAACCACACCAGAAATGGTCGCGTGAATACCGGACTCAAGGAAGAGCGCCCAGGTGATAATACCCAGGGGCAGCAGCAGAATCCATGCGGCGAGAGGCTTCAGGTGCAGCATGGTCTCACCGCGGTAGGCAATGAACGCGAAAAGAGCGAGGGGGATGAGCGCGAAGAGCAGGTACTCGCCGTGGAAGTTATTGGTGTAGAAGATCGCGATAATGCAGATCGCAATCAGGTCGTCGACCACTGCCAGGGTCAGCAGGAAGACACGCATCGCCGAGGGGAGGAAAGTACCCACGGCGGCGAGAACAGACACCGCGAACGCAATATCGGTTGCGGTGGGGATCGCCCAGCCGTGCAGAGCGGTGGGGCTGGTGAAGTTCAGCGCCGTGTAGATAATCGCGGGCACTGCCACGCCACCGAAGGCAGCCGCAATCGGCACAATCGCGGTGGAGGGCGACTTGAGGTCACCAATCACGAATTCCTTCTTCAGCTCCAGACCGGTGAGGAAGAAGAAAACGACGAGCAGACCGTCTGCCGCCCAGGTTCCGATGCTCATCTGCAGGTGGTTGAAGCCGGGGATAACCGGGCCGACCACGGTGTCTCGCAGACCAAAGTAGAAGGTGGAGGCGGGGGTGTTGGCGAGTACTACTGCCAGCACCGTCGCAATCAGAAGTACGGTACCGCCGACTGATTCTGCACGCAGAATGTCGGCTACGCGGCGTGAGTTGCTATATGAGCCGCGGCTGAGGGTATCTGGATTGGTGTGAGTCATTCTCTCCTCTTTCTGCCGCGATATTATGCGGCATCTAAGGCTTTTAAGTTTACTCTGCACTGTATGAGCATTCGAGTACCCGCTGACGGCTTTTAGCTCCTGGACGGTGCACCGCGGTGTGCTTTTTGGCGTATATGTATAAACGTTCCGCCCTCGCCGCGTGGTGCGGTGAGGGCGGAACGTTTTAGTATTTCTGCAGCTATTCTGCGTGTTCGACTAGTGCTCTAGTCGTGCGAATGCGAGATTATGCGCCTGCGATAGCGGGTGCGCCAGACTCCTGGCCGTGGTCGTGTGCCAGCTCGCGTGCAACGTAGTTCTCCAGGTCGAAGAGGTTGCCGTTTGCGCGCTTCACGATGGTCACCAGGGTCTCCATGGTTGCAACTTCCTCAACCTGTTCCTTCAGGAACCAGAGGATGAACTGCTCGCCCAGTGCGTAGTTCTCAGCGCGTGCTGCGGAGAACAGGGCCTCGATCTGACCGGTGACAACCTTCTCCTGTGCCAGGGACATGTCAACGATTTCCTGAACGTTCGCGAAGTCGTTCTTCACAGCGGGAACAGCGGGGATCTCGACCTTGTGGCCGCGGTCCAGCTTGTACTGAACCATCATGAGTGCGTGCTCGCGCTCTTCGAGGGACTGCTGGTAGAAGAACTTAGCCAGCTGGGGCAGGTCCTCACCGTCGAGCCAGATAGCCATGGACAGGTACTGGTGGGATGCTGCGAACTCGTGGCCGATCTGCTCATTCAGAAGGTCGTAGAAAGACTTAGACATATGGTTTCTCCTTATATGGTGGTTGCTTTTGGGTGCCGGGATGGCGCGGTGCAACCTGTTGATATTTATCGTAAGGGGTGGGGTGCGTCATGTACAGAGAGAAAAGGCTAATCGGTGAATCAGATAAGGTACCCCTGACATATTGTCACCACAACCCTTAGTGTGGATGCCCTGAATACTTTCTTTGGATTGAGTGGTATTGGGTGCGTTTCCTTGAGATTTCGCGGTTTAAAGCGGCATTAGATACCCCAATATCCCGCGTATATGCATGATGCCCCTGCGCCCGACAGCCGGTCATTCGACATTTCATAGCGGTACGTGATACCGCAAAAATTTTTTAAAATTCTTCGAATGTATCGATGCCCGGGGCAACTTTAGGCGGTTTTAAGGTTCGTGCGTACCGCAGCGCTCGCGACTGCAAGAGCCTATTTAAGAAATCTGTTAAAGAGATAAGGCACGTTCCCAGTGGGGAATGTGCCTTATCTCTGGTTCTCTCAACTCTCACCCGGGGCGAATCTTACCCGAAGGCGGAGGAGGTTATTGTGCGGGGTAGTCCCCACGCTGCAGTGCATCAATCGAGATGACGTTTGAGGGGGTGTTGCCGAGGACTGCCTCGCCGATTTCTGCGAGATGCTCAACCTGTTCGGTGGTCAGGTGGTCGAAAATCTGGCGGCGTACTTCGCTCACGTGGCCGGGTGCGACTTCCTGCACCTTCTGCTCGCCTGCGGGGAGCAAGTGGCAGATGCTGACGCGGCGGTCTTCTGCACTGAGGGAGCGGCGGACGTAGCCGTCCTTCTCCAGGCGTGCCACAACGCGGGAGAGGCGTGCCGGGAGGGTGTTGGTAGTAACTGCCAGCTCGGTCATGGTGAGGGAATGATCCTTGGACTCGGAGAGCATCGCGAGCACCATGTATTCGACAAAGCTAATGCCAGCTTCGCTCTGCAGCTGGTTTTCCAGTTTGCGGGTGAGGCTGAAGATGATGGAGCTGATAAAGAGCCAGCCTTCTCGCTCTTGCGGGGAGAGCCACTGGATGGATTCGCTGTGTGCGGTATTGTCAGACCGCTGCGCAGACGTGGTTGGTGTGGACACGGGATTGGTTCCTCTTTTATCGGATATGGAGCTCCCTTATTAAGGGGAGGTGTGGTGTGCTGGCACCCATTGTAGCGAAAGGTCTTGCCCGGTAACCCTAAATTGGTACGGTCAAGTAATGCTTGACACTTTGGTGCTAATTTTTTGGAGGGTGCTAGGGTCATCTTTTTGCACGCAGTGACTATAAAAACCTTGGGTAGACAAGTGATGCACGACATATTTAAAAAGATTTCCGGTACAAGTATAGATGAGAACGTACCAAGAAGCATACTCATGAACTGAGCCAACTTCCGCGGAATATCAAGGGTTTTAGGGGGGTGGGTGAAAATTCTAGGGAGTGTAAAGAGCTTGCCAAGGGTGAAAAATAACGAAACGATAACAAAATTTTTAAAAAAATCTCGATTTTGGCTTTGCAACCGTAATGAAACCGTGTACACTAATTACATAACGGGGTCGAAGGAAGCCTCCGAGGCGAGACCGGAAGCTCGCTTCGATAGGTTCGACTCTCTATTTATCGGTGATTGTCGTCGGTGTACGAGTAACTCGTATTTCTACCGACGGATGTGCGGTGCGGATGCAGTTCGTGGTTGGGCTGCATTCCGTACCGTATCTTTTTAACTGAAATCTCTATCAACTCACTCTAAGAGCATCCAATGATCGGGTGCTCTTTTTCTTTGCCCTCATAGGGATTAGCAAGAGCACCCCTGCGAACTAGGGGAGGAGCATGAGTCGAGGGGTCTGCACGCCTGCACTGCACCCCTTGCAGTTGTGGTGTTACTGTGCCGTATCGCGCCAGGAATGTTACCCACAGGGGTTATCCACAATGGTTATCCACAGTGTGGAGAACTTACACGCATGTGATTTGGTGAAGCTGGCGATGATGGTAATGCGAGATACCAAGAGGGGCCCGGTCAAAAAATTCTTGTAATTACAGGCTTTTGGAGCCGTTAAAAGCGAGGGTAAGTTCTTAAACAGAAGGCCTTTTCACCTTTAAATCCGCGGAACCCGAAAATTTCCACAGCTGTGGATAACCCTGTGCACTTAATCCACCGCCTCCGGCGTAAGGAGGCGCGTAAGATCGCTCGGCAGCCCTGTTGGCACTCAATATTTTGGCTAGTAGAAGGAAAAACACCCCGAATGGGGGCGAAAATTCTGCAGTTTATCCCCCGCGCATCCCCAAAATAGGATGTTATCCACAGCAGTTATCCACAGTGTGGAGAACTTACAGCACTGTTATTCACATGAGTGTATACCCCGGTATTTCAAGGCAGAATAGGGTATCGACCCTGAAAATCCTGTTGATGCACAGGGTTATCCACAGATGTGGGGAAAAGTCTTTGCCTAAAATCCACAGGGTCGAGCGAGGTCTTACATAAATGTGACGCTCCCCAACTCATGAAAAGTAAAGTAAACGCTACGCTGGTAATCTTTAATACAAGCCAAGTTTTCTAATGAAAGGCATCATCATGGCTGAAAAGTACACCCTCCCCGAGCTCCCCTACGACTACGCGGCGCTTGAGCCCCACATCTCCGCAAAGATCATGGAGCTGCACCACGACAAGCACCACGCAGCATACGTTGCAGGCGCTAACGCAGCTCTCGAGCAGCTTGAAGAGGCACGCGAGAACGGTGCATACGGCAACGTCTCCAAGCTCTCCAAGGACCTGGCGTTCAACCTGGGTGGCCACACCAACCACTCCATCTTCTGGAACAACCTGTCCCCCGAGGGCGGCGACAAGCCCACCGGCGAGCTGGCAGCAGCAATCGACGAGTTCTTCGGCTCCTTCGACAAGTTCCGCGAGCACTTCACCAGCGTTGCATTGAGCATCCAAGGCTCCGGCTGGGCAATCCTCGCGTGGGACACCGTCGGCAAGCGCCTCATCATTGAGCAGCTCTACGATCAGCAGGGCAACATCTCCGTTGCACTGATTCCCGTTCTGCAGCTGGATATGTGGGAGCACGCATTCTACCTGGACTACCAGAACGTCAAGGGCGACTACGTCAAGGCATTCTGGAACATTGTGAACTGGGCTGACGTTCAGGCTCGCTTCGAGCGCGCAGTGTCCCAGACCAAGGGCCTGGTCCTCTAATCTAAGGTTTTCGCTGACGCGGTGACGTAGCCGCGGCGGAATAACCGAAACGGGTGCCCGGCGCCTCCACATTCGGAGGTGCCGGGCACCCGTTCGTTGTATTCAGATGTTGTTCCGCGGGGTTCAGGGCTGAGCCCTAGAGCGCCAGCGTGCGGTATACCGAGCCGCGGCGTCCCGAACGGGCTTTTTGCTCTACCAAACCTCGTTGGATTAGCTTGGGCAATGCGTAACGTACCTGCCGTGCACTCAACTCGGTGCTTTCCGCAATATCAGCGACTGTAGCAGGTCCGCGAGTCAAAGCAATGTACACCTGGGATTCCGTGGGGGATAGATTTTCCGGTATCTCAGCAAGCTGAGGAGTAGAGGATACCCCCATTGTGCTCGTAGGCTGCGTGTTATCGGCAGGACGGTAGATAATGACGCGTACCTGGATACCCTCGTCGATAATATGCGCCTTACGCAACCCAGCATCAACCAGGGCCTGTTGCGCAGCTAGGATACCGCCCCCTTCGCCCTCGATTAGTCGGTGACCGTCGCTGAGACGAATATTCTGGCAGATAGCATAGAGCGCCTCGTTTACAGCCGCAGGGCGATGCACGATGCCTACCTGACTCGGCAGGATACCCCAAAAACCGCCGGGGCTGATGATTTCAATACGGCCGCGTTTGATAAAAATCTGTATAAATTTTCCGGATGCATCCCGTTCATAGCTCCGGTGGACGAGTGCGTTGGCTACGAACTCACGGAGAGCTACCAAGGGGATTTCCGGCTGATCGATGAGCCCCGCACCATTGGGAGCTGTGACGGTGCGGTTCTTAATGTTGCGTATAAGCCATGCAAGGGTATCTTCAAGCATGGCGGGAATAGGGCCTTCGCTTCGAAAACGGTCATCATTGCGGGTGTTGCCGCTTGTAGACACTATGCCAATAACGCTCGCCCCAGAATAAAACTGCTGAGGGTAGTCACCCAGAGCGCACATCCCAGCCAAGGTTAAATGATTATCTGCAGCTAGTACATTGCGTTTATACAAAATTTCTTGGTCAGAGCTCTGACGCAAACGGGCTGAGGAGAGACGTACCTGGCGCAGGAAGTCCTGCGTGTAGGACTTGTCCAAATCATCAATGGACGTGTGAGCGATGCTTTGTAAGTCATTGTGCGGTTTGTGGCGCTGCGCGTACATTAGACTGAGCGCGTAGCCATCCATTGGGTAGTCACCATCCCCGAGCCGTTGGTAGGCTATATTACCTTTGAAACAGGGACGTTCCTGTACCGGCAGGCCCGGAACGGTTACGATGAGCAGCTGATGGCCATCTAGAGTTATATCGTCGGTTTCCACTACGATTTTTGGCTTAAGATTTTGCGCGGCATCAATGATTTTTGCCCGCAGATCTTCAACATCATAAACGCCTACAGGTGCAAACTCCTGAGATTCGTCGACACCGCATATGATTGTGCCTCCGTCGGGAAGGTTAGCAAAGCTGCAGATAGTTTCCGCCACGGAGGAGGGGTAACCCATGTGGGCTGATTTAACCTCTACGGTCAGGCTGTCTCTACCTAGAAGCCGTAGCTCGTTGAGTGTTCGTGTTAGTTCTTCAGGCGTATACATGTACATATTGTAATTCCTGGAGTGACATTTTAGGCCTCATTCGGGACATTAGTTACAAATAAGATGGATTTTGGTGACAAATATGTAACTATTGAGGATGATTTGTTACATAAACAAGAAGCGGCCTGCGATGTTGGGCGGATGCGTTCCGGCTGTTGCTATGGTGGGTGCCCGGTGCCTCCACATTCGGAGGTGCCGGGCACCCGTTCGTTGTATTCAGATGTTGCTCCGGGGGTGGAACTCTAGAGCGCCAGCGTGCGGTCAATGCGGATGCGGCGGCAGAAATCCTCATCATGGCTCACCACGATGAGCGCACCGGTATAGGCTTCGAGCGCCTGCACCAGCCAATCCACCGAAGAAATGTCGAGGTTATTCGTCGGCTCATCCAGCATGAGTAGCTGTGGTACCGGATCTGCCAGAAGCACCTGTGCCACCGCGGCACGGAAACGCTCACCACCGGAGAGCTCGCCGGTCTTATGGTGCACGCTCTCTCGGCGGAAAAGCAGGCGCGCCAACTGGTCACGCAGATGCTGCTCGCTCACTCCGGGGTTTGCCCGCTGCACACTCTGCAGGAGGGTGAGCTGCGGGTCGAGGGTGATGCGCTGAGGAATGTACGCCCCGTCGAGGCAATAGTCGACCCGGTAGGTGGGCTGCACGGGGGAGCGGTAGTCAGCCTCGCCGGCGTGGGCGATAGCGTTCAAGAGGGTGGTCTTGCCGCTACCGTTTGCACCGGTGATGCGCAGATGCTCGGGACCGCTGAGAATCAGGTGTTCTGGGCGTTCCGCCGGGGTTCCCTGATTGCTCTCGCTATCAGCCTCGGCGGGTGAAAAATGCAGAGAATCAACCTTGGTAGGTTGCTGAGCGGTAAATGTTTCACATGAAACCTGCCGGGTATCAACCCTGCGTAGCTCCAGCACCTTGCGTCCCGCGGGTAGGGGTTGCTGGCTCAGCTCGGCGTAAATTTTCTCCTGCACGCGCACCTCATCCTGAGCCTTCTGGTATGCCTCCCGAGCCTGCTCCTGCTTGCCGACGCGCAGGCCGCGAAGCTTCGCCGCCGCCTGCCGGGAGGCATCTTTCGCTAGATCAAGAATCGTGTCCGGCTGGTCGTCCTTCCAGACCTGCGCCATGTTCTTCGAGATAATCTCCTGTGCCTGCACCCACTCACGATGCGCCGAACGCACCCGGTTCTTCGCCTCGCTCACGCGGCGCTGAGCTGCCTGCTGTTCGGTCTCCAGCGCCTGCCGGTAGGTGCTGTAGTTACCCTCAAAGAGGCGCAGATGAGCCAGCCCCTGGCGGTCGGCGTGAAGCTCCGCAATCACGTTTACACGCTCCAGTAGGTCGCGGTCATGGCTGATGATGAGCGCCGGGCAGGGGAATGCCTCCAGGGTTTCGAAGAGCTGCGCCTTCGCCGCGGAGTCCAGGTTGTTGGTCGGCTCGTCGAGCAGAATGAACTCGGGATCAGAAATCATTAGCGAGGCAAGTGCGGCAATGACCGCCTCGCCACCGGAGAAGCTGCTCATGTTGCGGGCAAAGAGCGCCCGAACCGATTCCGGGTTGTCACGATCAACCACGGTCGCCGGGGTGAAACCGTAGGTTGCAAGAGCCGCGAGGGTGCGCTCCTCAATGTCCCAGTTATCCCCGATGGTCTCGTAGAGTTCGGGGGAATACTCGCCGGATTCCACCGCCTGCAGTGCCCGCAGAATCTCAGAGATTCCGCAGAGCTCGGCGAGGGTCTGCTCTCGGTCCAGACCCAAATCTTGAGGTAGATACGCCATGCGTGCCGGTGCCGCCAAGGAACCGGAATCCGGCAGCAAATCACCCAAAATCAACCTCATAAGGGTGGATTTTCCGCAACCATTATCGCCGATGAGCCCGGTCAGAGGTGCCGAAAATACCGCCGACAGGTCGCTGAAGAGTGTGGGTTCGCTCGGGTGCGCAAAGTGTAGATGGGCGATACTAACGTGCGCCGCCGCGTGGGAAGTGGCGTGCGAGTGGGCATCGCGGGAAGAAGCGGAACGGGGAAAGGTCGCCTGCGGCTGAAGTACGTGTGTCATACGAGCTCCTTGAGGTATGGATGCTCGGGTGCTCTCAAAACTCCGACGGTGGTGCGTTGCAGTAGTGTGCCGGCGGTTTGGGCGCCTATGCTGAGCGCGTGGCGGTAAGAGGATCGCCCCAAAAAAAGGCGCGAAAAAACCCGAGCGTAACGGTGGATGTACCTGTGCCCGGGTGCGTGCGCGCTGA
>ERZ772979.387-NODE-387-length-31859-cov-9.642561_pt1 | contig 31859 bp, 26 predicted proteins | sample MGYA00511130_ERZ772979 | MGnify/ENA primary metagenome ERZ772979 (study PRJEB29015, sample SAMEA2738103) | human oral metagenome | biome: human oral; feature: human-associated habitat; material: saliva | place: China | collected 2186 ... | reverse complement strand
CCACAGGCCGTGATGATAGCCGTTCGGATACAGAGCACCATCCATATGAGCCAACGGATTATTGTGTTCTTGAACGCCTTGCCAATAGTGGTTATATTACGAAACAAAATACCCTCATCGATTATGGTAGTGGCAAGGGGCGCGTTAGTATATTTATGGCTAATCAGACTCGGTGCCATTCCATCGGTATCGAATACGATGAACGTTTGTATGAACGCGCCATCGTAAATGGTGAAAGCCCAGCTGCCAAGAACCGCGTATCCTTTGTCCTCGGCGATGCAGCTACCTTTACATTGCCAGATAACGTAGATCGATGCTTTTTCTTTAATCCCTTTGCACTACATACTATTAAACGCGTACTAGGTAATATATTTGATTCTCTATATCATCATCCACGGGATATTTTCTTATTCTTTTACTACGTAAATGAAGAAGTGGAAAACTTCCTAAATAACCACGTGCGCCTCGAAGCAGAAGAATCAATACAATGTGGTGATCTATTTCAAGAAAATGATGAAATAGAACGAATATTGGTATATAAGGTGAATGTGTTTTAGTAAATTGACCTTAATATTGGCTAATGATAGTATGTGAATATAGAGTAAAGTAGTATTGGAGGTGTAGTATTGGATAATTTAGAAAAGTTTAATACAGATAATTTTATTATGTATAAGACACAAGATGGTTTAACGCAAATTGAATTATATGAAATAGATGGTGATATTTGGCTTAATCAGGAACAAATTGCTGAATTATTTAATACTACGAAACAAAATATTGGAAGACACCTAAAAAACTGCTTCAAAGATGGTGAATTAGATATTAATTCAGTTGTAAAGTATTATTTTATAACTGCACGAGATAATAAGAATTACAAAAATGCATTTTATAATTTAGAAGCTATTTTGGCAGTTGCTTTTAGGGTTAGATCAAATAGAGGTATTCAGTTTAGAACTTGGGCTAATACCACATTACAAGAATATTTGAAAAAAGGATTTGTTATCGATGATAAAAGATTAAAAAATCCAGACGGAAGACCTGATTATTTCGATGAGTTACTAGAACAAATTAGAGATATTCGTGCTAGTGAAAAACGTTTTTATCAAAAAATAAGAGATTTATTTAGATTATCAATTGATTATGACAGTAAAATTCAAGCGACAAATTATTTTTTTGCAGAGGTTCAAAATAAATTATTATATGCAGTAACTGGTTACACAGCAGCAGAGTTAATTTTATCTAGGGCTGATTCTACAAAACCAAATATGGCATTGACTAGTTGGAGTGGTAATATAGTTCGTAAAAATGATATATATATTGCTAAAAATTATTTACTAGAAGATGAACTCAGTATATTAAATCGATTAGTTACAGCTTTTCTAGAAATTGCAGAATTGAGAGTTTCATTAAAGAAAACTTTGACTCTCGATTTTTGGAAAAATAGTATAGATAAATTATTGAGCGATAATGAACTGTCAATTTTGGTAAATAATGGTTCAATATCTAATGAAGTGATGAGGGAAAAAGTGTCTTTGATTTATGCTGAATTTGATAAAAAGAGAATTGAGTATAATAAAGCTATAGCGGATGAAGAGGATTTTTATGATTCAACAGGTAATAATGACCAATCATCTATCGATACAGTATGGATGCATGTAAAAGAGATTAATAAAAAATAAATTTTATAAGTTACTAAAAAGATATCCTTCAGGGGATATCTTTTTCTATTATCTTCAGTAAATCCGTATATTTTCTGATATAATAATAGATTAGAGATTATAAAAATTTATTTTTCTATTCACCATGGTATGTATTGATTCGTAATGATTAATCGTAGTGATTAGGGCTGAGTATATACCATAAAGGAGGAACGTATGGAACGCGTGTCAGCAAGTCTTATTGAAGAAATTCGCAATGCCTTAGTGGAGCGTTATAATCGTGATCAAGAGATTCAGCAAATGATTGAGGAAATCGGTGCTGAGGAAGGTCTCAACGAAAAAGAATTGTCTGTTATTTACCAAGCCTATTTAGAGGTTAAGGAACGCATGCAATATACGGCGAATTTGATGGAATTGTGGAATCAAATTGAGGTCGTTCAGGACCGCATGAGTATGCTTAATTCTTATGAAAGCTTGGAACGCGATTTGTTTGGCGATGTTCTTTCCTTTGATAAACCGATGGGCTATGGAGCAACGAATCAAGACAACTTAGATTATGCAATGGAGCAAATTAAGTTACAAGATATAGATACTGAGCTCGAAAATATTGAAATGGCTAAGGATTATTTAATTAATAAGAAAGATAGCGATAGTAACATGAAGGATATTGACCTTGCCAAGGAATATCCCATCGATAATCAAGATATTGTTTATTTTAATGAGAATTCAGCCAATAAGAAAACTACATCTAATCGTGATGATATCAATGATGATGAATTTGATGACGATTTTGATGATGAAAGCGTATTAGAAAGAGATATTCGTACGTCTTTAGATCCTTATGATATGGTAAATTCCTTGTTGTATTCCAAACAATCCACGGGCGATAAGGATAAAACTAAACAACAAAAGGAAATCGACAAGCTTATCAAAAAACAACTGAAACGCGTGGAAGAAGAATGGGCGAAGCTTTCAGGAAAAAACGCTAAAAAAGATAAGAAAAAGAAAGATAAAGATACAAAGAAGGACAAAAAAGACAAGCAGTCTAAGAAAGAGTTCGAATTAGTAAAGGAATCTAAGAAGTCCAAGAAGGACAAAGAGTCCAAAAAGAGTAAGAAGGACAAGGATTCTAAAAAAGATAAGAAAAATAAGGATGCTAAGAAGGATAAAAAGGCTAAGAAATTAGAAAAAGCCTTGAAGAAAGAATCCAAAAAGTCCACAAAAAAGGACTAACCGTAGATTTCACAGATGACCACGGCCAGAAAACTACGGATAAGGGCTGTGGAAAATGCAAGCGGTGCAAGGGGCCGCGGTGTAAAAGATATTAAATCGATTGTCGATATTAGTATGAATAGAGGAACATATGAATATCATAGTTATATCTGATAAAGAGAATGCTGAACGTAGGGAAAATGTTTGTAATGAATTTGGTAAACATAATTTAGAATTCAGCTTCTTCGATGCCATTATGGCAAACAAAATGCCAAAAGAAGAGCTTGCAACAAAAGCATTGAAGGACACTTTTTTGACGCCTAGCGAAATTGGATGTGCTTTAAGTCATATTGGTGTATATAAGAAATTTCTTGAGTCTAATCAAAAAAGTATTATGATTTGTGAAGATGATATATTCATTACAGAATACTTTGATAAAACTATTATAGAAAAAATTAGAGAATTTGTTGAATTTAGTGATGAGCCACGTTTAGTAGTACTACAAAAAAGTATTTATCATCATAAACGCGTACAAAATATAGCTGGGAATATGAATATTTACTCTGCTAGAAATTTATTTTGTACTCATGGCTATATTATTAATAGAGTTGCAGCCCATAATATTATGTCTATTCAAAATCCTGTGCGCTTTGAAATTGATGCGTTTAAGTTTTATTATTGGTTAAATCTTTGTAAATTGTATTGTTTAGATAAAAATCTTATACTACAACAGGACGAAGAAGTAATGGCATCTACTGTAGATTCTGGGACTAGTTCAGATTCTAGTGGTGAGTCTCAACGTACATCAAAGAAAAATAGTGCTTATAAAGAATTATATAGACAATTATCTCTAAAAGGTAAAATTATCAGTCAGTATAGACGATTTGAAAAAGCTTGTTACAAGATGTTTGAGGGGTTAGATTACTAAAATAATCTTAGTAGAGTGTAATTTATAGAAGCGAAATAAATACTTTGGATAATTTGTTATTAGTAAATAGTATTTTAAATAATTAATTATTATAAATAGCTTAAAGAGGATAGGTAGTAATGAATCGATGGCAACGGTTATTTGAAGGTATAAAAACAGAAATTATGGCTTTTTTATTTTTTTCTGTTTTATTAACTATCTTTAGAGTGGTATTTCTTTGGATATTTCAGTCACAGTTAGCTACGGTTCCTATAGAGGAAATACTAAAATCCCTATGGTTTGGTTTTAGATTAAGCCTTAAAACAGTTGGTATCGTTTGTTTATTTGGATTTATATTAGGTACATTAGTACAAACTTTTGTACCTAAATGGCCGTCTTTACGTCTTAAACAAATCATATATTCCATTGCAACTATTTTACTGACATTTTTATTTTTGGGACGAATTCCATTTTATAAAATCTTCAACTCTTCTTATAATATGATGCTTATCAATGGTAAACATGATGATATTGGTGCTATTGTCAACACAGCTATTAATGAGTATAATGCTTTTTTTTATATAATTTGTGCTATTGTTATAAGTGTTATATTAACGGGGTTTTTGTTAAAAGTACTATCTATTAGTACAAAAAAATATAGTATTAATAATGTAATTAGTACTAAATGGTATCCCCAAAAAAAGCTTACTCAGTGGCTAACAGGAATAGGTTTAGTGATTGTATTTAGTTTGATATTTGTAGTATTTCGTTTCGGTGGTGCTTTGAGTTACACGAATTCTATTAACTGGGAAAGTGCAGCGCGTCTTAATTCCAATCTATTAAATGAAACCATCTTGGATGATGCACAAGCATTATACCGTGTAAAATCTATTGCGAAACGGACCTCAGAATTAGAGGATATTCATTTAACGCCTGCTGAATTACATGAAAAAATCCAATCCATTGGTGGTAATCCTAGCAGTACACGATTTGATGAAGCTTTTACAAAAACGATAACAACAGAGCGATTACAGCAACAACCACAATCTATTAATATCATTCTTGGTGAATCCTATGGCTTATGGCCGTTCCTTACTGAATTCAACGACCCTGGTGCTTATCTTGTAGAGCAAGGTCGCAAATACGCAGCTAGCCCTCAGGCGATGGGTACACAAATGGCCTTGGCCCAAGGAACGGGTACGATGCCGGCCATTATTGGATTGTTGACGGGTATGCCGGATACGGGGATGTATCCAAATTATAACGTTGGCATGTTACAAGAACCGTATGGACTTGGTATTGGACCGGTCATGAAAAAATTCGGTTACAAAACCGTATTTTGGTACGGCGGGTTCAGCACATGGCAAAATGTTAAGAACTTTGCCTTGGAACAAGGGTTTGATGAATTCCACGATGCATCCGAAATGCCGAGTGATGAAGAAAATGCTTGGGGCGTAGCCGATGGAGATATGTTCAAGGCCATCAATGCGTACATGGACAAACATCGTGGTGAAAAAATCATCAATGTCATCATGACCACGTCAAATCATCCACCATATAGTGTGAATGTGACGAAGGAAGGCTATGATGCGGATAAGGTTCGTAAAAATTTACCAGATTCCATTGCAAATACAGATCAACAAATTAAGGAAATGGGTCATATTTGGTATGCAGACCATGTGATGGGCGAATTTATCAGCAAAGAGGAACAAGTTGATCCAACAGCTCTATTCGTCATCACCGGTGACCACAGCGAACGCTTTACCTTCGCTCGTGAAGAAGGTCCTAAGGTGGCCTCCACGATTCCAATTATTTTCTACGGCCAAGGCATCAAAAAAGAATGGCTTTCACCAGACGCATTCGGCATGAGCATTCAAATCATTCCGACATTGGCGGAACTCGTAGGACGAACGGGGCAAACCTATGAGGCCATGGTGCCAAGCCTATTTAATCAAGGACCGTTCGTATTCAATCACCGCTTGTGGATGGATAAGACCGGCATATACGTAGAAGATGAGAAAATGCCGCAAGCCTATGCTAACTATATGAAAACTATGCGGGAACTTACAGCATGGCGTTTAAAAAATGGGGATATTATACAGTAATTGTGAATAATCTGTAGAATCAGTAATCGGGAGTTTTTTTATTTATGAATACATCTAGTTTTTCTTATGAACAATTCTTTCATGGTCGTTCAGTTATGTTTATTGTTCCTCATGAAGATGATGAAATCAATATGGCTGGGGCCACTATATATGGGGCGATACAAGAAGGACTAGATGTGTATGTAGTTTTTCTTACTAATGGTGATTATGAATATACTTTTGATGTGCGACGTAATGAGACATATCAAATGGCTAAGGAAATTGGGCTACCTCAAGAGAATATTATTTTCTTAGGTTTTGGTGATTTTATTGGTCACGAAATTATTCAAAATAAATCGGGTATTATCAATAGCCATGCTAATCATGATAAAACCTATGGTTTTGATTTTGCTAGTCTTGTTATGAATGAGGCTCAACCCTATTCTTGGTCTGGTATTGTCCAGTCTTTAATTGATGTTATATTGCATTTTAAACCAGATACAATCATAGCTACGGATTATGATACGCATGTCGATCATAGATTATGTACACTTACAGTAGCGAGTGCAATAGAGTGGATTATAAAATATACTGATTTTAGACCTCAGTTTCTTAATGGTTTTGCTTATGCAACAGGATATGAAACAGTTGATGATTATTATGATAATAATCTATTATCTACAGTAATCAATAAGCGAGCACTGCCATCGAATGAATTTAGTACAGGAAATCCTACACTATCTTGGACGCAGCGTCTTCGAATTCCTGTTCCTTGTGATTGTCGAGAAGGGTCATTAGTTACTAATCCTATTTTTAAGGCAATGGCAGCCCATATGAGTCAAGAAGGCTATAAAAGAGGGGCACGCCTTATAAATGGAGATCAAGTATTTTGGAGGCGAAGAACAGATAATTTAGCATTACATGCAGAAATAACTGTATCTTCTAGCGAGGCTTCATATCTTAATGATTTTTTGCGTTTTAATATAGCAAATGTGAAATTAAATTCATATAATCCTGATGATTATATGTGGATACCAACGATAGATGATATGGAACGTAAGGTCCATATTGCGTTTAACAAAACTACAGTTGTACAGATTATACAATTATTTGGTAATGTATATAATACTTATAATTATTGCTCTATTCGTATAGAAATGAGTAATGGTAAGCAGATTTTATTAAAAGAAATTGCTTATATGGGGCAAGGTGTATCTTATATTTTGGATGAACCCATGTCTGTAGAATGGATTGATATATATATAGATAAACAATGCCTAGGTTTATCTGAAATAGAGTTATATAGTAATAATGATGATATATATGATTATTGCCATATATTAGCAGATAATCAGTTTATGTATGATTGGATTGTATATCCTGGTGAAAAAATCCCTATGATTACCCCTTATATTGAAAGTCTCAGAAAAGATACAATTACATATGGTGAAACAACACAAGAAAACACTTATAAGTGGCTAATTAATGGCAAATATGTTGATATCATTGCATTACAGAGTACAATTGAGCGAGAGTTAAGTACTAGCCCTTTACATTTACGATTAGAGTCTAGTGATGGACTGGTATTTTGTGAAGCTACGATTCGTAAGGGCAGTTTTAGGGATTGGTGTTCGTTAAAAGGGAATCAATTACAAGATAAATTGGCTTATATAAGAGTTAAATCAAAATATAAACAGGGATATAAAGCGGCACAGGCATATAAACAAGGAGGTATATAATCATGGAGAATCAGAATAGACCATTAGTATCTATTGTTATTCCTGTGTATAAAGCAGAAGACTATATTGGTAAATGCATCGAAAGTCTACAACAACAAACATATAGTAACTTACAAATTATCTTAATTGAAGATGGGTCACCCGATTCCAGTGGGCGTATTTGTGATGATTATGCTGCTAAGGATGATAGAATTACCGTTATACATCATAAACAGAATATGGGTGTTAGTAAGACTCGTAATGATGGACTGGCAATTGTAAAAGGTGACTATATTGCCTTTGTAGATGGTGATGATTATGTAGCATCTACAATGATTGAAGAGTGCTTAACATCCATTCAAGAAAAGCAAGTAGATGTAGTGGTTTTTGATATTTCTGTTGTAGAAAATGGTAAGACTAGTCCTCGGCATATGGATGAAAACTATTTTGTAGATATAAAAAGTGCATATACTGCTTTGATAGAGGACAAAATTCCAAACTATTTATGTAATAAATTCTTTAAAGCAAATGCTTGGAAAGAAATTCGATTAAAAGAAAATACAGATTTTGAGGATTTAATGATTATGCCATTAGTTTTTAAAAATCTTTCATCTGTATACTATTTACAAAAAACACTTTATTTTTATAACTGTGATAATGAAAACTCTATCACGAGTAACTGGAGTGCAAAGAGTAAATATGGATTGTTCTGTTCCTATTTATATCGTCAACCATTAGCTGAAGAATTGGGTATGACAGATTTTGTGCGATACTGTCGTCATAGAGCCATACGTAGTGCTGTAGGTGGAATTGGTTTTAACTTAGCAAAACCAGAACTACAAGGAAAACAAGTTGAGCATATGTTAGAGTATTTAAAACAAGAGGAACAGTCTTCTGATATGCCTGCTATCGGTGCTAAATATCAAGTATTACTATATGGTGCACTCCATGCACCGTTCATTTCAAAACTGTATGGACATATGATGTTTGGATTAGAACGTATCAAAAAATCTTTATAATTGAATAGGTAATTAATTTTATATCTAGATTGAAAATAGATGAATATTGAGGCAACTTATGTCAACAATTACAGCTATTATATTAGCTCGCAACGAAGAACAGCATATAGCAGACTGCATAAACAGTATTCAGTGTGCAGATGAAATACTCGTCATAGACGATGGAAGTACAGATAGAACAGTTGAAATAGCTGAGACTTTAGGTGCTAAGGTTATACCTCATGCATTGAATGGAGACTGGTCTCAACAAAGACGATTTGGCATTAGTCAGGCGTCATGTGATTGGATATTATTTATTGATTCGGATGAACGAGTTTCACCTGAATTAAATGATGAAATAAGAAAAGCGGTACAAAGCGGAGAAAAAAAGGCTTATTGGTTATCTCGCCATAATATATTTCATCATAACTCTGCCACTCATGGATCTATGCGACCAGATAAGGTATTGCGCTTGATGCCAACAGAAGGGGCGACCGTAGAGGGCTTTGTACATGAAACCTTTATTAGCCCATTTCCACAAGATACACTAAAAGGAAAACTGTTTCATTATACCTACGATAATTGGACTCAGTATTTCAATAAGTTCAACAAATATACATCGGCAGCAGCTGAGAAATATCATGAACAAGGTAAATCCTGTTCTTTTTGGAAGGATATTATACTTCGCCCTCACTGGGCATTCTTCAAGATATATATTTTGCAAAAGGGGTTCCTTGATGGCAAAATAGGTTTCATCTTATCTTTATATCATTATATGTATACTGTTACAAAATATGTAAAGTTGTATTACTTAAATAAATCAAACGGGAGATTGTGATTTACTTTAATATAAGAAGGATTAAAGGGATATATAAGGATCTATAGTGAGAGAAAGTCGTAATATATAATGAGTGAACAATTTTTTCTATCATTACAACAAAATATAAAATTAATGATATGGGCTCCTATTTTAAGTACCATATTCCGTATAATATTTATGCGTACCTATAATCCATATCCTACGTGGCAAGGACGTTGGCAATCTGTTTTAGGTGCACTACGCTATGGATTTTGGTGGGGCATGGACTTTGATGCCTATGTATTTTTAGTACCTTTAGTTCTCATTACTATACCAGCATTATTCTTTGGTACATATCATCAATATGAAGATATGGTGCGTCTCATTGGATTAACAATTTATTCTTGTGTATTATATGCTGCCTTTGCAGGAAAGATGATCTTTTATAAGCATTTTCATGATACTTATAACTATATGGTCCACTATGGCAAACATGCAGAAAAGAATAATCTTATCGATGTATTTTTCAACCAAGATAGAGGTCTATTGGTATTGGTTGGATTTATTCCAGTAGCTATCATTTCCTGGATTGTAGGTCATGCATTCTTATCGTTGCCGTCTATTCCTTATCCTGCTATAGATAGCATATGGATGACAGTATTGTGGAATATATTCTTAGTCATTGTATCGGTTGTTGGCTTTTATTGGTTTCGTTATGGTGGTACTTTATCTCATGACGATAAGCCAGAATGGGATACGATTCCTACAGTTGTAAAAGAAGATATCTTTTTTGCTCGTGCGACTGTACCTGATTTATGCGCATTGGAAACGGTTTATAAAAATCCATTACGCTCTGAGTATACTGCATCTGAAGAAGATATTAATAACGCTATAAATCGTGTTGTACCTAGAGATTATAAAGATAATTGGGATACTCTTGATAATCCGTTATATGCTTTCAAAAGAATTGCTAAAGGTCCTAAGATTACGAAACCTAACCATATTTTCTTTATTGTTGGTGAAAGTATCCCTCAGTGGTCGTTAGATGAAACGCATAAGTCTCTTAGTATTTGCCCAGGATTATGGAATTTTAAAGAGCAATCACATACAGTTCAAATTCCTAATTTTTTACCGGCAGGTAATGTATCAAGACCATCTATCGTGAGCCTTATGAGTGGTATCTATGATGCGGGATTAGAAATCAATGAACGAGAAAGTTTCTGGCATAGTGCATTGCCTACCTCTTTTGCACATCAAATGAAGCAACTAGGATATAGAACTATTTATTGGTATGGTGGTAATGCATCGTATGGCAATTTTAATCACTTTGGGAAAGCACAAGGCTTCGACCGTGTGGAAAGTGCGTCTATCTTCTGTGGACCTAATGCACCTAAAACATGGGTTGGTGTTTATGATCATGTATTTTTAGAAAATATTGCGCAACAAATCAAAGAAATTGATGAGCCTACATTCCATTTTATCTATACAACCTCTAATCATGGTCCGTATAAGATGGAGGATGACTTACTTGATTATGACCCACAAAAGGTCATGCCAGACGTAGGTGAGGATTTACGTTCTAATAAAACGCGTAATAAGGAATTAGCGACTTACCGTTATAGTGATAAGGCTACATTTAATTTCGTTAAAGCTATGAAAAATGCCTATCCAGACAGTCTCTTTGTGGTGACCGGTGATCATTCTAATCTATTTGGTTCTTTGAATAATACATCGTTAATTCATCGTGACTATACGTTGCGTGATACATTCTGTACGGTTGGTTTATTACAACATCCTGAGTTAGAAGATAATATGATTGTTACTAAAAAAGGTACCCATATGAGCATTATGCCAACGATTATCGAGGCTATTGCACCTAAAGGATTTGAGTATTATTCTATTACTTCATCGTTATTTGAGGAGCAGCCTGAAACCTTAGTAACTCCTTATCAATGGATGACTGATACTATGATGGGTGATGTCCGTATGGATTATGGTGAAAGTAATGTGCCTTCAACTGAGCCTGTGGAACAAGTTCGACCTATCGATAATCATGCTGATGAAGCACGTGATTGGACTTTACTAACAACTTGGTTAATCAATCATGAAAAGATACTATTTTCTAAAAAGTAGATGAAAAATAAATACATATATGATTAAATATATATAGTTAATTACAATATATATTTTAAGGAGGGTATCTATGTCGATACTAAATGTAGTAGGCGCCAAAGTATGGGGCGGCGGTGAGCAATATGTATATGATATGTGCGACGAACTACATCGACGGCAGATACCCTCTTTTGTTTTAGTAGATGAAACAAATCAGGAACTACAAGACCGATTTACATCAGTAGCAGAAATCATTACAGCTAATCTTTATTCGTGTAAAGGTTTTTTATCTATTAGCTCTATTGTTAAACAAATGAACCAATATGGTATTGATGTTATTCAATGCCATTCCGGTAAATATATCTTGTTATGTATGGCATTAAAACGTTTAACAGGTGCAAAACTAATTTTTTATAAACATAATGTGGTACAGGCTAAAACTGATATATACCATCGTTGGATTCAATCTCATGTAGATGCTTTTATTTGCGTATCTAAACAAGTGTATGATGCACAAGTTATATCTTCGATTTCTCAGAAATATCATCTAGTTTATAATGGCATTAATACACATCGCTTTCCTACTATTGAGAGTAAACAAAATGAACCTAAGCACTTCATTGTAGGGTATGCAGGACGTATTACGGAAAACAAGGGAATATATGAGTTATTAGAAGCCATTAAAATAATACATAATTGTAATGGTGATATTCGATTGCGTATATGTGGTGATGGTATTCATGATGATATTCAAGAATTGCATCATTATATTATGCAATATGATATGAAAGACTATGTGGAATATATTGGTTTTCAGCAGGATATGAATCGTTTTTATCGGTCTATCGATTGTCTAGTGGCTCCATCAAAAGTACGAGAAGCATTTGGCCTTGTATTATGTGAGGCTATGTATTGTAAAGTTCCTGTTATAGCAAGTACATCAGGAGCACAGGAAGAAATTATTGAGAATGGCTTATCAGGTATTCTTATTGATGCGGTTAATAGTGAAGTAATTGCTAAGTCTATTCAAAAGTTAATGCAGGATGATGTAATTCGCGTATCTATGATAGAACAGGGATATAAGCGTGTAGAATCTACATTTACCATCACTAAGATGTTGGATTCTATACTAACGATTATTCGTAATATGAGGTGATAAGGTGTTACAGTATATACAAAATCAATGGGCAAAGGGCCGTAAAATATATGGTAAGCGTAGTTGGAGAGAAACACGTCGCGTCGTATTGCATACCGTTCGTTCTATGAGCCGTCGTCAGCAAATGAATCGTTTAGAAAACTATTTTGCTAACTATAAACCAGATCCAGAGCTATTATATCGTCAAATTGGTTTATATGAGTTAATGACTCGTATTTTTTTCTATAAAGATTCCACAGTGGATGAGCGCTTAGATGCTATCATTAATCATTTTGATTACATACAAAATGTATTTAGTGATGAAGCTATTCAGTCTATGTATTCTGTCGATAAGGATAATTTCTTAGACGATGTGAGCCGTATCAAGCGAGGGATTATCGTATGGCAATCTGAAGAGCTAAAGATGAAAGCTCAATTATATTATGGTGCAGGACAGCGTAAAGAAGGTTTATTAACATTATTATTGACTCTAGAATCTCAAGGGGTATACCACGCTAACTTTAGATTTGGTAAAGGGTTTAATGGGGAAAAAGCCATGTGGATTGGCACTATTCAAGGATATAAAGATGGGTTGGTCAATGCAAAAATAGCTACGAAAAAAATGTTCGGCTATCGCCCAAAAAACTTTATCATATATTTGCTTAGATTGATTGCACAGCAATGTGGAGTAGAAACAATCTATGCAGTATCTGATGAAGGGTTTTATGCAAATACACATTTAGTACGCGGTCATCGTGCGAAAGTAGCAGAGTTAGATTCCTTGTGGCAAGAAAGCGGTGGAGAACTTTCACAAGATTCTAGATTTTACATCATTCCATTAGAGGAATACCGTAAACCGATTGAAGAAATAAAATCACAAAAGCGTAGTCAATATCGGAAACGCTATGATTTATTAGATCAATATGCTGGGGAAGTACAAGAAAATTTGAAACTGTATATGAAATAGGGAATTTGTTAGGGGAGAGTCATGAAACAGTGGATTTTGAAAAAACATGAGTTAGTATTAACTATTTTACTAATTATTATGATGTGTACAACTAGAATGTCTGTGGCCATTGGGAATGTAGTATATGGATTATTGTTATTGATTACAATTTGTACATGTTTTATAAAGCGAAAAGAATTGTGTATAGCAAGTTCTTTAAAACAATATGGTATAGCTTATGGCATTATGTTGCTATGTTTATTACCATCTGTATTTTGTAGTGAAGATATTGGTAGGGCATTAAAGTATTTTTTTAATATATATGTATGGAAAAGTTTAATCGTATTACCCATACTGTTATGTATTAAATCTAAATCTAAATTATATACTTTATTAATAGCATTCTTCCTATTTATGGGAATTAATTCCATCACGGCTTTTGTTCAACAGCTATTAGAATTTCGTGTTAGTGATGGACGTTCTGGTGGTTTATTCAACGGATCTGTTATGGGCTTGGCTATGTTATTAGCATTGGCATTCCCTATATCTTTGATAGCTGTATTTGATAAAACTTTACCTGATAAGGTTCGGAAATCCGCGTTATTTTCTATTGTATCTATGTTATTTGGTATGTGGGGAAATCAAAGTCGCGGTACCTGGCTATTTAATGGTTTTAATGGATTATTGATTACATTGCGTTATGGTCTATCTAATATAAAATATTTGCTGATTGTGGGCTGCATTGCTATTGGTATTGTTGGGGTTGTGAGTCAGCATGATAACTATGTAAATCGTTTTAAATCCACCTTTAATACTACAACGGATGGTTCTAATCTTGGCCGACTATATGTATGGGAAGCTGATAAGCATATGATTACTGACCATATAGTTGCAGGTGTAGGTCCTGGGTTATGGCAACGTACGTATGAAGAAGGATATAGATTACCTGAAGAAACACAAGGGTTAGGACATTCACATAATAATTTTTTACAAGTCGCAAGTGAATCAGGATTATTGGGGGTGTTAGGATTTTTGGCATTTAATATATTTGTACTGTATACATCTATTCAGATGTATTTGAAAAATCATAATCCCTATGATTTAAGTATCATCTTTGGATGGATTAGTTTTATATTCTTATTTGGCTCCATTGATTATACATGGGGAAATTCATCGGGAATTAAAATTTTCTGGATAGTTATGGCAACGATACTTCAGTTAAAAATATCCCATGAAATTACTGATAAGAATAAATCTACAATATAAAAATCCTTAAATTACAATGATTTTAAGAACTGTTTAAATGAATAATATATGAATCTATAGTATACTAATACTGATAAATATTTTTAGAGAGTGTTAGTTATTAATAGAAGAAAGAAGGTTGTTTACTTAATGAATAAATTAGGAAAACAACCTTTTTTATTGGAGTTTATATGAAGATATGTAAACATGAGAATATGCGCCTCGCATTTGTTAAGATAGTAACAATACTGGTGGATTACATATCCATTGTATTTGGGCTATTAGCAGCATATCAGTTAAGATTATCTTTGCCTGAAACCTTTGTAAGTTTAAATTTTAAAATAGATAATATATATATATATGGTATTGTGCCTATTATTTTTTTAATTGTATTTCTATTAAATAATTCGTATGATATTGAAATGCCTTTGTGGGATAAGACTAAATCTATTGTGCGTAGTATAACTATAGGTGTTGTAGTATCTATTGTACTAATGTACACAGGTCACGTTACGAATAGTGTATCTCGCTTATTTGTAGGATTTAGTTATATTTCTATTATAGTTCTAGTTGCCTTGTTTAGATTTATTACGCATAAAGTACTTAATACATTGGGAATATTATATATTCCTGTATTATTAGTAGGGGCTGGTAAAACGGCAGAACTTGTAAAAAAATCATTAGATCGTATGCCGATTTCGTATTATAAAATTATTGGTTTTGTAGACGATAATCCTAAATCTGAAAGTATAGCTACTACGCTTCCTTGTTTAGGTAGGTTTATAGATGTGGAAGAGGTCATAAAAGAAACAGGTGTACAAAATATACTCGTTTGTGCTCCAGGGTTAGAGTCGAAACAATTAGTAAAATTAATTAATCAATTACAATTATTAGTACGTAAAGTATCGTTTGTTCCTGATATTTTTGGGATTCCTGCTAGTAATATTAGTGCTCGTGGATTGATGGAAGAGCAAGCTATAGTTGTACGTGTACAAAATAATTTATCCAAACAATCAAACCGTATTATGAAACGCATCTTCGATATTGTAGCTACCGTATGTGGAGGTATCTTGATTTTACCAATCCTTGCTATCGTAGCTGTATTAATTTATTTGGATTCTCCAGGTCCTATCGTATTTGGTCATAAGCGGGTTGGACAAGGGGGAAAAGAGTTTTCGTGCTATAAATTCCGATCCATGGTACCGAATGCACAAGAGGCATTGGAGGTATATTTGAAAGAAAATCCTGTAGCTCGTGAGGAATGGGAACGAGATTTCAAATTGAAAGATGATCCTCGCGTTACTCGTATTGGTAAATTTCTTCGTAAAACGAGTCTTGATGAATTGCCACAATTGTGGAATGTTCTCGTTGGGGATATGAGTCTTGTAGGGCCACGTCCTATTGTTCGTGATGAAATTGTAAAATACGGCGATTATATTAACGACTTTTACCTTGTACCACCAGGAATTACCGGTGTATGGCAAGTTAGCGGTCGTAGCGATACTACCTATGAAGAACGTGTTTTGATGGATTCTTGGTATGTTCATAATTGGTCTGTGTGGATTGATATAGTCTACTTGTTAAAAACAGTTTTGGCTGTAGTTAAGAGTAAGGGTGCTTATTAGTAATTATATATGGAGAAGATAGAATGAAATTCATTACATGTGCAAGTTATTATGGTGTTGGATCTAGTGCAGTGACAGATTATGTTTCTGAGTTTTCCTCTATTTTCTCCTTTACTAATGAGGAATTTCGCTTTATTCAGGATCCAGATGGCATATCTGATTTAGAATTTAATTTAGTGGAGTGCTTTAATCGGCATAACTCCGGACATTCGTTAAAGAGGTATAAGAAGTTAGTAGATTTTTATAATGGTAATTTTTTATTTCCTCGATATCAGTCGTTTTTTGAAAATAAATGGAAAGAGTTGTCTTATCAGTATATTCAAGAATTGACAGATTTTACGTATCCAGGATGGTGGTTCTATGATTTGTATGATAGAGGGGAATTTTATTTATTTAGAAAACGATTTATTAATAAGTTGTTACATAAAACTATTTGGAAAAATCAGCCTGATAGAGTATTTAATACCATGAAGGGTGAGATTACATATTGTAGTCACCCAAGCGAAGAAAAATTTTTACAATGTACTAAGAATTATATTTACAGATTATTTGAGTCGGTAAAACCAAAAAATATAGATACTATTATGGTAGATCAACTAGTGCCGCCAATGAATTTATCTCGATATTTACGTTATTTTGATAATAATATTAAGGTTGTGGTGGTAGATCGTGATCCTAGAGATATATTTTTTTTAGATAAATATGTTTGGAAAGATGGTATTTTACCAAGTAACGTGGAAACATTTTGTAAATGGTTCCGTTATACTCGAAGTCACCGTAAACATGAAACCATGAATAGTGGGCAAATTAAATTTGTACAATTTGAGAATTTAGTATATAAATATGAGGATACTACAAATGATTTAAGAGAATGGCTTGGCCTTGATGAAACACAACATAGTAGCAAATTAAAGTTTTTTAATCCATCTATATCAATTCATAATACACAGGTTTGGAAACAGTTTTCTCATGAGATTAAAGAAAAAGAATTTATAGAAAGAGAATTATCTGAGTATTTATATGAGTTTCCAATGATATGAATGAGATGATAAATTCATAGTTTGGGAGGAACAATATGAAAATTGCTATGGTTTTTGATGGATTACAAATAGGTGGTATTGAACGAGTAGGTGCTGATTATGCAAAATTATTGATAGAACTAGGTCATGAAGTTACTGTTTTTAATCTTGTACCATCATTATCTGAAATGGAATCTCTATATCCTAAAGAATGTAAGTTTGTGCATATTAATTTTCCTAGAAAAATATGCCCTGAGCAATATAATAAAATCATGAGGTGGAAATCTTGGGGTAAATGGGTCTATCCGCCGGTTAGTTTAGTTTTAAGTGGCGTAGGTTTAATCTATAAAGCATTTTTAAAGAAACATAGAGAGTGTCGAGAAAAATTTGATTTGGCAATTGCTTTTGCTGGGCATTATAATGATTTAACCTTTGTAGCTAGTGACTATATAAATAGTCGGCATAAATTATGTTGGCTTCATGGTTCTTTAAATAGCTATATTCTTGTATCAGATGGTTTCATTAATCTTTATAAGAAGATAAAAAACTTAATAGTATTAACACGGGATTGTGAAGTTGAAGCTTTGGCATATAACTCATTTTTGAAGTTAAATATAAATCAATTATATAATCCGGTAGTATTTTGTGATAAACAGTATTCCGCAGAAATAGTGGAATCTTTAATATCGAAATATGGTGATTATATATTAATGGCATCACGAATGGAGATGCCTCCTAAGCGTCCAGATATAGTTATAGATGCATTTGAAATTTGTTATCTAGAGTATGGATTAAAAAACAATCTTGTTTTTGTAGGCGATGGACCTGATTTGGATACAATAAAAGAATATGCAAATAATAAGGATAAATCTGTAGCGGAGCATATTTTTTTTGAAGGAAGCCGACATAATATTGAAGATTATTATAAATCTGCAGTAATTTTTATTCAGTCAAGTTCATATGAAGGGTTACCAACTACTATTATTGAAGCACTTCAGTCAGGAATACCTGTTGTTGCTAGTGATTGTCATACAGGACCTCGTGAAATTTTGGGGGATAATGAATATGGTCTTTTATGTAAGGTAGAAGATGCAAAAGATATGGCAAAGAAGATTTGTCAAATGGTAACAGATAAAGAATTAGCTAATCATTATATTAAAGTTGGTAAACAACGTGGTAATGATTTTTCACCTGAAGTAATCAAAGGACAATTAGAAAATATCCTGAAGAAATTTGAAAACTAAATTTATATAAACATAGATATTAGTATGAGTGGGGCTGTTGTATTTATAATGTTATCAAAAATTCTAAAAAATATATCATATTCGGTTAGTGCAAATCTAGTATCCCTATTAATATCTATTTTTATGATTATTGTTGCACCAAAATATTTAACCAGCGATGAGTATGGTTTGTGGCAATTATTTTTATTCTATTTTTATTATATGGGATTTTCACATTTAGGATGGCGTGAAGGTATTTATTTACGATATGCAGGTAAATATTTTGATCAGCTAGATATTGCTATATTTTCTGGACAACTATATGGTTTTATAGTATTACAGTTACTAGTTTTGATTGTCGTAATCGGAATTTTACATATTATCGAGTTAGATCCACTTAAACAGCTAGCTTTAACTTGCGCTGTGTTAATGACGCCTTTTGTTAATTTTTCAAATCTCTGCTATTCTCTTTTGCAGACAACTAATCGAATTCAATCATATGCTCGTTTATTAATGATTGAGAATGGACTTTTTTTAGGCGGTCTTGTTATATTTTTATTTGGCTTTCAATTGTATCAATTCCAGTATATGTACTATGCCAAGGTGCTTTCATTAGTTGTAGTAACTATAATAAGTATTTATTTATGTCGTAGATTATTAGTACCGAGTTTTGGTTCACTAGCACAAATTCTGACTGAAGCTAAAAAGAATATCATAGTTGGTAGTCAATTGATGGTTGCTTATCTAGCTGGAATGTTAATTTTGGGAGTCGTTCGTTATGGGATTTCTATAGGTTGGGATATAACGACATTTGGTAAGGTATCTTTATCACTCAGTATTTCAAATTTTTTAATAGCTTTTATCTCGGCTATAAGTATTGTTTTTTTTCCTATACTAAAACGCATGAATGAAGAAAATCGTATTCATGTTTATAAGCCTATACGATTAGGTTTAGATTGTATTTTATTAGGGCTTTTATTATTGTATTATCCATTGCAATTGATTTTGTCATGGTGGTTACCACAATATACGGATAGTTTATTGTATTTGAGTGTACTATTTCCTATATGTTTGTTTGATAGTAAATTGCATATATTGGTTAATACGTATTTTAAAAGTATGAGAAAAGAAACATTAATGTTGAAATTAAATGTTCTTATAGTATTGCTATCAGTATTAACAACAATATTTACAGTATATGTATTTCATAATCTTAATTTGACAGTTTTTTCTGTTATAGTAATCTATGCAATCCAATGTTGTTTAGCAGAGTATTGTATTAGCTTATTGATTAAGATTGATTTAAAAAAGAATATGCTAGTTGATATAGTAATGTGTAGTATATTTGTTATTAGTGCTTGGTCGATATATAGTGCTTGGTGTATGGTAATTTATGGAATTGCTTATATAGTATTTTTATTTACTCATAGAAAGTCCTTAAGAAATTTGATAACAAGTATAAAAGAAATACAAACTTAGTTGGGGAATAATAAGATATTTTAAATCATATGGAGTGGTAGTTATGCAGAAAGAACCTATTCGTATTCTTCAGATTGTAGGAATTGTTGCTGGTGGCGGTGTAGAATCTGTGGTTATGAATTATTATGAACATATTGACAGAATGAAAGTCCAATTTGATTTTGTAGTCCATAATGATAATACAATAGATATTACGGATAAGGTTAAATCTATGGGTGGAAAGGTATATAAGGTAACGCCATATTATAAAAATCCGATAGCATTCATGAGAGACATATATCAAATTATTAAGCATAATAACTATCAAATTATCCATTCTAATATGAATACATTATCAGCACTTTCGCTATTGGCAGCCTATATGGCAGATGTTCCGGTGAGGATTCTTCATAATCACAGTATATCTGTCCCAGGTGAGTGGAAACGAAATTTGATGAAATACATCCTCCGTCCATTTGCTAAATTATTGGCTAATCAATATTGGGCTTGTAGTAAATTAGCGGGTATTTGGATGTATGGAGAAAACTTAGTTAATATTGGGAAAGTACAGATTATTAATAATGCCATTAATCTTGCAAAATTTGAATTTAATGAAAATAAACGATTATTTTTTCGCCAGCAATTTAACATTAATCATAATGATTTTGTCATTGGGCATGTAGGTCGATTTGTATATGTGAAAAATCATGAGTTTTTAATAGATATATTTGATAAGTTTCATAAAACACATAATAATTCAAAACTACTTTTGATTGGGGATGGACCACTAAAAAAAGATATAGAGCAAAAAGTAATTTCATTAGGAATATCAGATAGTGTGATTTTTGGGGGGATGCGAAATAACGTTTTCGATTTATATAGTGTTATGGATGTATTATTATTACCGTCATTTAGTGAAGGGTTTTCTGTAGTTGGTTTAGAAGCTCAAGCTAATGATTTGCCTGTTATTGTATCGGATGCTGTTACTAAAGAGCTTTTTATTACCAATCTTATTTCCTCTGAAATGCTGAGTTCTCCGGTTGAGACTTGGTTAATGGATTTAGAAACTGTATATTATAAAAAAGATGAATCTAGAGATAATACACGAGAGGCTATGAATTCTGCTGGATTTGATATAGAAAAGGAATCTATTAAATTAGTGAATATGTATAAAAATTTGTTAGAGGAGCATAGAAATGGTTATAAATAGTGACGATTATAAAATTAGTATTGTCGTTCCTGTATATAATGTAGAGAAATACTTGTCGAGATGTATAGAAAGTATTCTAGCACAAACCTATAAAAATTTTGAGATTATTTTAGTAGATGATGGGTCTACGGATAATAGTGGAGAATTATGTAATCAATATGAACGAGAACATAAAGTGATACGTGTTATCCATAAAGAAAATGGAGGGCTATCTGATGCACGTAATTATGGCATGAATTATGCTAGAGGTTCATATATTACTTTTGTAGATAGTGATGATTATATACATCCACTATTTTTAGAACTGTTAGTAAAGGGAATTCAACAGGGTGCGGATTTTTCTGTTTGTGATTTTACAGAGGTTTATGATGGAAATGGTATTAGAAAGATAGAACCTAATATAGTAGATATATCTACTATAAATGCTAAGGATGGATTAATTGAAATTTTATATCAAAAATTTCACGATGTTGCAGCTTGGGGTATTTTGTTACCACTTTCATTAGCTCAAAAATATCCATTTCCTAAGGGGAGAATATTCGAAGATTTATATACAACATATCAATATTATTTAGATGCTAAAATGGTAGCATTTGTTCGGGTACCATTATATTGTTATTTTCAACGAGCAGATAGTATCATGAGTATACGAAATGATAATTTTATTAATGATTTAATCGATGCATCAAATACAGTAGTTGAAAATTGTCAAGGATATGGGAGAAATATAGAATTGGCAGCAAAAGGAAAGCGATTCAGCAACTATTGTCGTCTCCTTATTCAGCCTTCAAATTTAAAATCTCATTATCCAAGACAATATCATCATATTGTAGAAACAGTAAAACAAGAACGTACTACTGTATTATTTGATCAACGTGCAAGACTAAAAAATAGATTAGCTGCATTTGCATTATTGGGTGGGGTTAGATGTTTACGATTAGCGTTTAAGTTGCAATGATTATAAATTTGGAGTATATGATAGGAGATATTGGTATATTGATTGGCTATATAAAAGAACGCAATAGGGGAGATTTAATTATATTATTATCAGATATATTGAATATAGACTCAAAAAATATAATAAATTTACAACCTGTAAAGAAAGGTTTAACTAATGAGAGTTTTACCTTTAATATTAAAAATAAAGGTAAATATGTATTACGAGTTCCTAATGAGACAACCTCATTATTAGTCAATAGAAAAGAAGAAGTTGAAGTATATAATAGAATACAAAGACTTGGTATATCAGACGATATAGTTTATATTGATGACCAAACTGGAATTAAAATTAGCAGATTTATTAATGATGCCCATACATTGGAATTGGATAATACAGAAGATATAAAGCTTGCTTTTGATAAATTAAAGGCATTACATAAATCTGGAATTAGAGTCAATCATGAATTTAATTTACGAGAACGAATTAACTATTACGAAAAACTTAGGCATATAGAATCTAAGTATCCATTTTATATATTAATTAAATCTAATATATTACGTTTGTTAGATATTATAGAACAATACCCTAAAGAATATACTTTATGTCATATTGATGCTAATTGTGATAATTTTCTGATTACAAGTAATAAAGAGGTATATTTAATAGACTTTGAATATGCTGGTATGCAAGATCCTAATTTGGATATCGCTATGATTTGTTTATACTCTCGCTTAGAAAGACGTGCTATAGATTCTCTTATAGATTGTTATTATAATTATTCAGTTAGCGATGAATTGCGTTATATAATTTATTCCTATATTGCTATAGGGGGATTCCTTTGGAGTATATGGTGTGAAGTAAAAGAAGGTTCGTCTGTTTTAACTAATCAGTATGCTCTTAGTCAATATCAGTTTGCTATAACATATTTTGAGATTCTTCAAAAAGAAGCAATTAATTTGCCTTTATTTAAAGATTTGCGTGAATAACATGGAACAAGGAATTTTTTCGGGATTATTTTGGGCTACGGATACAGTATTAATTCATAATGTATCTTTAGATAATTCAACTATTACTATATTACCAGTATTAATAGCCTGTTTACATGATTTTATTAGTGTATTAATAATAAGTATTATTTTATTATTAACAACTAAAATAAGATATTTAATCAAGGATATTAAATCAAAAGGATCTAAATATATTGCTTTGGCAGCCATATTAGGAGGTCCGATTGGGCTAACCGCATATATAATATCAATTCATTATTTAGGAACTTATTTTGCTTGTGTTATTACATCATTATATCCAGCTATTGGAACCTTATTGGCACGAGTATTTATTAATGAAAGAAGAAACTTATTTCAATGGTTGGCTCTTATGATATCGATTATTTCCGTTATGGCTTTAGGATTTGAATATGATGGAGTTATTGAAAACATCTGGATTGGATTAGGTGCCGCCATAATTTGTACATTATCATGGGGATCAGAGGCTGTTATTTGTTCGTGGACTCTAGGTAAATATAATTTGAAAGATACTAGTGCATTATGGATAAGACAAACATCTGCTGCTTTTATAGGGTTAAGTATTATTACCTTAATACTGATGGTAGAACCATTCAATTATGATGATATAAGTTTTTTGAGTCATAGAGTTAATTTATTATGTATGGCCGCTATATGTGGTGCCTTATCTTATTTCTTTTACTATAGTGCTATACATAAAATTGGTGCAAGTCGTGCAATGGCTGTAAATAGTAGTTATAGTGGATTTGCTATTTTAATTAATTATTTTATGTGGAATATCATACCTACACTAGAAGAATTAATATTAGGGATATTAATTGTAGGGGGAGGCATTATTTCAGCATATGATTACAAGAAGTGATTTTGATAAATTGTTAAGAAATCAGCAATATGAAGAACTAAAATCATATAAAGTAGAAAATGCCGTTATATTAGCAGCTGGTTTATCTAAGCGGTTTTTACCTATTAGTGAGTATTGTCCTAAAGGTCTTACAAAGGTAAAGGGAGAAATCCTTATAGAAAGACAAATTCGGCAACTTCAAGAAGCTGGTATTAAAGAAATCTATGTAGTTGTAGGTTACAAGAAAGAACTATTTTTTTATTTAAAAGATAAGTTTAATGTAATTATTGTAGAAAACAATGAGTATGACACTAAAGATAATATTGAATCATTAAATTTAGTAAAAAAGATATTAGGTAATACGTATATTTGTTCTGTAGATAATTATTATATAGATAATCCATTTCGATTATATGAGTATAAAGGCTATTATTCTTCTATTTATGTAGAGGGATATACTGATGAATGGTGTATTAATACTGATAATACCGGTGCCATACAATCAGTAAATATTGGGGGGCATGATGCAGATATCATGATGGGATATGTTTATTTTGATCGAATGTTTAGTAAACAATTTAAAGCACTGCTTTCAAAAATACCTGACGATAGTGAATATTGGCATCATGTATGGGAATATTTATATATTCATAATTTAGATAAACTGTATTTAGAAATCAAGAGACATGAATCCAAACTAATTTTAGAATTTGATTCAGTAAATGATGTTATAAAGTTTGATAAGTCATTTCTTAAAAATAATTGATTTGACAGTTTTTATATATAGGCATGATTTTTGTTTATTTTTTGTGTTAGTCTTTATTTCTAACTAATATGCTACTAGTATGAGGTTTAGACATAATCAATGATTAATTATAAATGAGTTTGTAATTCTTTTATTTATAAATGTTAAAATATAGGTGCTTAGCCTCATATATTTCGGAGGTCATTATGGAAACTATACTTGAAAAAGTTAAAGACTTTTATATGTATCTTGATGATTTTAGTATTACTGATTTAGATAGTGAAAAACGAGATGAATTAAAAGATGAATTTGATGAACTACAAACGTTGATTTCTGAAAAACTCGATGAGATTACCGAGTTAGATTTAGAAGAATCGGATGATAGTGATTTATTTCCTAATGGTCGGGATACAGATGCCGAGGATGAAGATGGTATTTAGAGTTTTTTATTGCTAATTAAAGTTTATATGAGGCTAAGGTTTTTATTATTTTATGAATAGTTGTTTCTTAAGCCTTAAATAAAATAGGTGTTTTTTTCGATTATTTGAAAGCCATTTATATAAAATATATTAAGCTGTTGATAAACTCTTTACAGATATTATTTTCTATTTGATAATATAGTTGGTTGTTGAGTTATAATTAGTTTTTACTTAATAAGAAATATAATTTTTTGAGATTAAATATAATGTATGCTTATATTTTAAGTTAAGTATCTAAATTATATTTGGTTATTACATGCCATATACCTTAGAAAGAACTATTTTGTATGTTTAAGGGAGGCGTATAAAATGCTATATAAGGAACTTTATGAAGATCCATTCTTTAATAATTTTAAAAATAACGAAGTAAAGGAGAAAATAGCTAATAATACTCTTAAAGATGAGAATGTTATTGATATTGAGAATATAGTTTTATTGTCAGGTTTAAAATTAGAAGCTACGTTTGGTGGTCCATCGGGTTCTTTGGATTGTGAGTCAAATACTATTTATTATAATGTATTAGAACCTGAATACAGGCAACGATTTACAATAGCACATGAATTAGGTCATTATTTATTAGGTCATAAAGGTATACAATTACGTTCTAAAGACTTAACTTTATATGATGATGCTGAAAAGAAAAATAATGAAATGCAAGCTGATAGTTTTGCTGCAGAATGTTTAATGCCAAAAAAGCTTATTATTCGTATTTTAAAAAAAGTATTAAAGGAAAGATCCTTAAATCATCAAGCTGAATTTAGTGAATATGAATTAGAGCAAATTTTATTTGATATAGGAAAAAGAATTCAAGTTTCTAAGTCGGCAGTTCGAAATCGTTTAGAAAATCTGGGTATATTAAGGCTTAGTCATGGGGAAAAATAAAAAGAACGTATATAGTCAGAGTATTACTTATAAAGAGCTACATAAAATTTATAAAGAAGAAGATATATTTGATATATATGTTATAAAGATATACTATGTTAATCATAATCCAGAAAAGGATGAAAGAAGACAACAACATTATGAATTAACAAGAGTAGAGTTAACAGCTGGTGATATTAGTACTAGTTTATATAAGAAGTTAAATAAAGTTATAAAACCCATTAATGATGCTATTAGAAATAATAAATTTTGTTATTCTTCTAGTAATATGGGAAAAACAATTAGTTGGCAGATTTTCTATTTGTTAAAAGAAATAATTTCATATTGCGAATGTAATTATTATAGGGGTCAAAGTGATAATTATACATTGAATCCAGGAATATTAAGAAAAAGCATAAATGAAGAATATCTTAATAGATTTGAGGATGAATATTTAGAGTTATCTAGAACCTATCCTAATCAGTTGTCGTATTATAAACCGCAAAAGTTCTTAGAAAGAGAATCTGCATTATCATTATTACAACATTATGGTTTTAAAACTAGTTTACTAGATATTACGAGTGATCCATATATAGCTATGCTGTTTATGATGTCTAATAGTATTAATTTGTATAAAGAACCTACTCTTTATTTGTTTGATGTTGATATAATAAATAATAAAAAGTATAACCTATTTACGAAGGTGAAAAAATCAAGTTTTAATGAACGGATTAGTGCACAACATGGTGCATTTTTTAACTTTGATAAATTATTATTGAGTGGTCCATACTGTCAAAATAGTAAAAATAATAAATTTAGCCGAATAAAAACTATTAAATTACAACTATGTTTTGATGATAGTATTTTTGATAAATTGTTTAATGATAAAGTTCAATCTATATATAAAAGTAATGATAGCTTTAGTATTCAACAAGTTCCATTATTTAATATATTAGGAAATAATTATAGGGAAAAACAGGACATAGATAAAATTAAATTAGAAACTTTGAAGAAAATTCAGCGTGATCTTTTAAGTAAATTGAATGAGTTTTGTTATTATATGGAAGACTTATTTCCTGATTTTGAAAAGCAATTACAATTTCTTATAGATAAATATCCAGATAAAAAAACAGATGATCAATTAAATTATCATTTGAATATTTAATATAATCTACTCTTGTGTCTGTTTAGAATGGCATTTGTTTTGCATTATTGCACTGGGAATTATAAATATATATAGTAATGTTATTACTGTTTTAGATTTATGTAAGCAACGTGTGGCTATTGAGTGCGCTGTTGTTAAAGACATACTTTTTAGAACGAGAATCTATATTGATTGTAACCTGATAAGGTTTATACGAAATTGATAATAAGTATATTAATATAATTTTATAGTAGAGGTGCTGTCTTTGGTCAGTGCCTCTTTTCTTTGTAATTTCGAGTAATAATGGTGTTATATATCTTGTGAAGCTAGATAAATATATATTTTTGTCCCAGAATATATATTATTTGTCCCAAATATGTTAATATAAACATAATAATGGAGGACGAAACTATGAAGAAGCAGAATATCATTAATCTCATAAAGTATCATGTAGAAAAGAATGAAGTGGCATTTAGAAATGAAGCTATTGGTATTGCACGATATTTTGATAGTCATAATGATGAACAATTAGCTGAATACGTCATGGGGCTGCTTTCAGAAGCAAATGTATATTCTCCGCAAAGTACATCATTTGATCAAGGGTATTTAAAACCGATATCATTAGATAAAGAGGAGTCTTTATATCTACCAGTATCGTTGACAGAGGATATAAAAGGCATTATTAATGCTATTAATCATAATATAGGTATCGGTAAGTTTCTGTTTGAAGGAGCACCAGGAACAGGTAAAACTGAGGCTGCTAAGATTATTGCCAAATTATTGCATCGTTCATTATTAATGGTTGATTTTGATCACTTAATTGATAGCAAATTAGGCCAAACAAATAAGAATATTTCTGCAGTATTTAAGGAAATTAATGCAATTCCTAATATAAATCAATATATTATACTCATTGATGAGATTGATGTCATTGCACTAGATCGTGTTAATACTAATGATGTACGTGAAATGGGGCGCGCTACATCAACATTATTTAGAGAGTTAGATCGGTTAACAGAATTAAATAAAGAGATTGTGATTATTGCTACTACGAATTTATTTAAAAACTTTGATAAAGCTTTAATTAGGAGATTTGATTCTGTCATTAATTTTAATCGGTATACGACAGATGATTTAATTGAAATTGGAGAGCATTACTTTAATCAATATAGTAAGAACTTTAAGGACATATCGAAGGATATGCGCTTATTCAAAAAAATATTACGCCTATCAAAAGAGCTGCCTTATCCAGGTGAATTAAGAAATATCATTAAGATATCATTAGCATTTAGTACGCCTAATGATGCATTTGATTATTTGAAACGTTTATATAATGATTTGATTGGAGATTTGGACCAAAAAGATATAAATACTTTACATACTGAGGGGTTTACCGTTAGAGAAATAGAAAAATTAAAAGGAGAGTCCAAGAGTTCCGTATCTAGAAAATTAACTACGATGGGGGCATAACCATGAATAGTATATTGGAATTGAAAGGGAAACGATTCGACCAAGAATCTAGGCGTGGTGGCGGTGGTGGAGCATCTATGAATAGTAAAGTCGTCGTTACTACTACACATATTAATTGCCTTATTCAACAATTGAAAGATATTCAGGAATTTTGGGCCGATGAGGAGCGGGCTTTTACAGGTGTTCTCATTAGTGTTCACTATAATAAAATTGTTGCGAAGAGTAATCGCATATCAGGTTTGTTTAAAGGTGACGAGTCTAATACATGCGTAGTAGGCGCCAAGTTTGATGATAGCAAAAGTAAGCATATTATTACATATTATATTGGTTCTAAAGATGTAGATTCGAGTATACAGTTATTAGATGATGCAAGAGATATTTTGGAGACTCATTTTCATGGCCAAATGAACAAAATCAGTCATGAGGATAGAGATCATAGTCACTTCCCTGTAGCGTATTTTGCTAATAAAATTCTTTCTAAATCTGCTTTTAGACAGATTATAGCTGATGTATCATATATTGAATCATTTCAGGTAGATATTCCTGAATTAGAGGATACGAGCAGCATTATTACATTGTATGATGTTGGTATTGATACACAAGTACTACTTCAACATATTGGTATTAATATTATGCGTAGTCGTATATTAGATCATCGTAGTGTATATTTAGATGCAAATCAGTTACAAGTGTTGAGTCAAAAAATGCCGTACTTAGTCGCTATGTCGACCATCGATCTATCAACATTAGAGGTTGATTCTAATCAAAGTGAGTATGAAACTAATGATATTTTGATATTTGAACCTACAATTGAGCCAACGATTGGTGTAATCGATACATTGTTTGATGAGCGCGTTTATTTTTCAAATTGGGTTGAATATCATGAGATGGTCTCTAAAGATATTCCTAGAGATGCAAACGATTATAAGCATGGAACCGCTGTTTCTTCTATTATCGTTGATGGACCTAGGATGAATCCGTGGCTAGATGATAATTGTGGCCATTTTAAGGTACGTCACTTTGGTGTTGCCGTGGGTCAGCAATTTTCTTCCTTTTCTATCATTAAACAAATTAAATCTATTATTGCAGATAATCTAGATATTAAGGTATGGAATATATCTCTTGGTAGCCATCAAGAAATTAATGACAATTTTATATCTGCTGAGGCGGCTGTACTTGATCAAATTCAATTCGAATACGACGTTATTTTTGTGATTGCTGGTACGAATAGGTCTAGTGAAAGTGTCATAAAAATCGGTTCGCCAGCAGATTCTATTAATGGTATTGTCGTCAATGCTGTTACAAAGACTGGCGTTTCGACACAATATTCTCGATGTGGATTAGCGCTGTCTTTCTTTGCAAAACCTGACGTTAGTTATTATGGTGGCAGTACAGAGAGATATATGAAAGTATGTGAGCCTTTAGGTCCTGTTTTAGTAGGTGGCACATCATATGCAGCACCATGGATTGCCCGCAAACTGTCCTATTTAATTGATATTGTAGGGTTACGTAGAGAAGTAGCAAAAGCGTTAATCATTGATTCAGCTAAAGGATGGAATAAAGCACCTACTGCAGATGAAATTGCATGGTATGGTCATGGCATAGTCCCTATTGATATTAATGAGATTTTACAATCAAAAGATGATGAGATTAAGTTTTTAATTTCCGATGTTAGTGAAAAATGGAACACTTATAATTATGAATTTCCAGTACCTATGGATTCTAATGAATATCCATACATTGCTAGGGCAACTATGTGTTATTTCCCGTTGTGTAATCGTTCACAGGGTGTAGATTATACTAATACAGAACTAAATCTTCATTTTGGTAGAATTAATGATAAAGGCAAGATTATAGCGATTAATGATGATAAGCAAAATACGGAACAAATAGGTCGATTTATTTATCTATTAGAGGAAGAGGCACGTAAGCAATTTAGAAAATGGGATAATGTAAAGTATATATCTGAACGTACTAATAAGCAGTTTAAGGCAAAGCAATCCTATAATAATAAAAACTGGGGAATGGAAATTAAGACTAGTAATCGCTTAGACTCTAGAGATGGTGTAGGTGTTCGCTTTGGTGTCGTTGTGACCTTAAAGGAAATAAATGGCGTTAATCGAATTGAGGAGTTTATAAGAAATTGTAATCTGAGAGGCTGGATTGTCAATCGATTAGATGTAGAAAACCGCATCGATATTCATAAGAAACTCAATGAAGAGATTGAATTGCTGTAGTTATGTTGATAGTGAATTATTAGTATGAATATTCATTTGGAAATCTAATAAAGTTTATATTCAGTTTATTGCTCCCTAACACACCATTTTTGTATAATTTATATATGAATGAAATTATCATGAAAATTAATTAAACCGATTTCATATTATGAGATGGGTATGTATATAGTGTGTATTGATGGGGGGGCTAGCATGGGGACATATGTATTGTCTGTAGGAAATAAACAACCGATTCATATGGAAATTATGAATGCAGCTAATGATGTAGTTGTTAGCGGGCAATTAGATCGATATCGTCTTGATTATGATATGGAAACTAGTGCAGCCATCTTGCGATTTTCTTTGCAAGGCTCAGATACCGTATACTCATTACAACTAGGAGAGGCGGATACAGCCCTTGAAGCGGAGTCCATGACACCACAAGAGATTTTCTTTACCATTGTTAATTTCTTAGGTGAGCTTATTCATAAGGCAAAATCCTTTGGCCGTACATTGGCTATGAAACTAGATGATACAACATCTCGTGTCTACGTGAAAGACTTGTTACAAACACACGACACATATCGTGTATTTACTGGTCAACTGGCGTACTAATATATTCGTAACATAAACATAATATTGATAGAACCCCAAGAAATGAGGCATCGACTTAGTCGGTGCCTTATTTTTATCGTCTAGCTGAAACCCCATGAAAATCCTATGAACTTCACTTCAAAATATAAAATATTTGTTATAGTATGTTATACTTATGTTATATTCTGTATATAA
>ERZ772979.374-NODE-374-length-32528-cov-24.144027_pt1 | contig 32528 bp, 31 predicted proteins | sample MGYA00511130_ERZ772979 | MGnify/ENA primary metagenome ERZ772979 (study PRJEB29015, sample SAMEA2738103) | human oral metagenome | biome: human oral; feature: human-associated habitat; material: saliva | place: China | collected 2186 ... | reverse complement strand
AGTGACATCAGGGTGCCCGAAGCGAAGCGAGGGCGGGTTCCCTGTAGGAACGAGGGCGAATACCGCCTCCCCAGCGGAGCCACGAAAGCGGAACCAGAAACGGAACAAACTACAGCAAGAGCAAACTAGCCCCAGAGGAACTGGATCGTACCCGCCGCAATAGATGCACCGTACGCAACAGCGATAATGACGGCGGCGGCAATGCTCACGTGCACATCACGCGGCGAATAGGACGGCACACGAGCCCAGGTGCGTTCGCCTGCGCCGAAGCCGCGCGCCTCCATGGTGACAGCCAGGCGGGAGCCGCGGCGGATGGCCTGCACGAGCAGGGCGAAGCTCTGACCGCCAAAAGTTTGGGCGCGTCCAGCGAGGGATTGGCCCGCGCCGAGTCCGCGGGCGCGTCGTGCCTGGCCGAGGGCATTCCACTCAGCGAAGAGAATACCGACGAGGCGTAGGGCGGCGACGGTGGCGAGTACGAATCGGGAGGGCAGTTTGAAGGTTTGTGCGAGGGAGTCGCCGAGGTCGGTCGGGTCGGTGGTGAGCACGAATGCGAGGGTGGGTAGGACCATGGCGAGGGAGCGGATCATCATGGCTGCGCCGACGGCGGCGGAGTCGGTGGTGATGGTGTTGAAGCCGAGGTCGAGGATGGTGGTGCCGGTTTTGGCGCTGAGCATGGCGACGGACCAGCCGGTGGTGATGACGGCGATGAGGATGGGCCAGAAGCGGGCGAGGACGTTGACGGGTCGGAACCCGACGAGGATGAATCCGAGCAGTTCGAGGGCGAAGAGGATTCCGGAGGTGAGGGGGTCGCGCACGATGAGGGCGGCGATGATGAGGGTGAAGGAGACGATGAGTTTTACGCCGGCGTTGAGGTTGCTGAAGTAGCTGGTTCGGTCGATGGTACCGAAGAAGTCGGTGTTCATGCGTTCTCCTTTCCGGGGGTTGCGGTGGCTTCGAGGGTGATGTGGTTGCCGCCGAGTGCGGCGGTGTAGTCTTCGTCGTGGGTGATGGAGATGATGGCGGTGCCGCCTGCGAGTAGTTCGCGGATGAGGTCGACGAGTTCTGCCCAGGTTCGTGCGTCTTGGCCGAAGGTGGGTTCGTCGAGGATGAGGATTTTGGGTGCGGTGGCGAGTGCGGAGGCTACGGAGAGTCGTCGTTTTTCGCCGCCGGAGAGGGTGAAGGGGTTGGCGTCGAGTAGGTGGGTGAGGCGTAGGCGGGTTGCGAGTTCGTTGGTGCGGGCGGTGAGGTCGTCTTCGTCGAGGGGTTCGCGGGTGAGTGCGGCGAGTCGGCGGGGGCCGAGTTCGAGTTCTTCGCGTACGGTTCCGCGGATGAATTGGTATTCGGGTTCTTGGAAGACGTAGCCGATGCGGCTGAGCATTTGGGCGGGGGTCCAGGTGGGCACGTCCCAGTGGGCGCGCTCGCCGCCGTGGTTACCGTCGTAATTACGGAGTGCGTCGGTGGCGGTGAGGGTGCCGTTGGGTGCGGTGAGGAGCCCTGCGAGGGTGAGGGCTAGGGTTGATTTGCCGGCGCCGTTGGGTCCGAGCACGCTGAGGTGTTCGCCGGCGTGCAGGGTGAGGTTGATGCCGCTGCGCAGGACAGGCAGGTCGGTGGGTACGGGTGCGGGGGTGTCGCCGAGGCGTTTGATGGTGCGTCGGCGTGCGCGTCGTTGTTTGGGGGTGGGTTGTGCGCGGGTGATGCTGAGGTTTTCGGCGCGCAGTAGCGCCTCGCCGCCCTCGTTTTCACCGCCCGCAATATTACCGGTCTGCGGCGCACGCGGCACGTAGTTGGGTACCCACACGCCCGCGTCGATGAGTTCTTGGCGGGCTTCGGTGAGTACGGTGTCGGGTGCGCCGTCGTGGGTGATGGTGCCGCCTTCGCCGAGCACGATAATGCGGTCCATGTGCGGTGCCCAGATGCTCACACGGTGCTCCACGACGAGCAGGGTCGCACCGGTCGCCTCCGCAGCGGTGAGGATGCTGTCGCGTACTTCCTGCACGCCGGAGGGGTCGAGGTTGGCGGTGGGTTCGTCGAGGATCATGGCGCCGGGGTGCATCGAGAGGATGCCCGCCAGGCCGAGGCGCTGCTTCTGACCGCCGGACAGCGCACTGCTGGGGTGGTCGAAGGCAAGGTGGTTGAGCCCTACGGCGGTGAGGGCTTCGGTGACGCGGCCCCAGATTTCTTCGCGGGGTACGCGCAGGTTCTCGGGGCCGAACGCGACGTCGTTGCCGACGGTTGCCATGACGATGGAGGATTCGGGGTCCTGCTGCATCATGCCTGCGGTGCCGCGTGCTTCGGCGGGTGCTTGCCCGTTGATGGTGATGGTGCCGCCGGCGGATTCGCCGTCGTCATCGTGGAGCACACCGGCGATGGCGTGCAGGAGCGTCGATTTGCCGGCGCCGGAGGTGCCCAGCAGCAGGACTTTTTCACCGGGGTTGATGGTGAGGTTGAGTCCGCTGATGACGGGTTCTGGGCGTCCGGGGTGGTGCCAGCTGAAGTTGTTGAGCTCGATGCGCGCCCCGCGCGGTGTTGCTTCCATGATGGTTCCTTAGCCTTTTGTGTGGCTGCTGTTGTGTGCCGAGTGGTGACTCGTGGTGAGTGACTAGTTGGTGGCTAGTTGCTGGTGGTTAGCGGCGGGTCTTGCCGGATGCCAGCGAGGAGAGCACACCGGTCTTGGCGAGGTTCTGCACGAGAATCCATGCGAGGAAGCCTGCGATGACTGCACCGGAGATGACGGCGCATGCTACGTAGATGATTGCCTTGACCGGTTCCATGTCGGGGTAGTAGATGAAGATTTCGTTAACGCCCATGAACAGGCCGCTGAGCGCACCGGAGAAGATGGCGACGGTTGCGTTCCAGCGGCGGTAGCGGAAGATCGCGAAGGCGATTTCAGCGCCGAGGCCCTGGAAGAGGCCCGCAATCAGGATTTCGCCGCTCCATGCGCCGCCGGTGAAGAGTACGGAGATGAACGCTGCGACGATTTCGCCGAAGAGTGCCGCACCGGGCTTGCGGATGAGCAGGCCGCCGAGGGTGCCGCCGAGCAGCCATGCGCCGGCGACGATGGGGCGGAATTCGGGTGCTGCTACGAGTGCGGTTTTGGCGGCGGGGCCGACTGCGATGTCCCAGATCCAGAAGATGACGGCGCAGGCTACTGCGATAACTGCGGCGATGACGATTTCGTTGACTCGCCAGCGCAGGTTCGGCTTCTTCGCTTCTGCCTGGGTAGATGCCTGGGAGGCGGGGGTTGCGTTCTGTGACATTGGTGGTCCTTCCTTCGTTGGAAGGGGAATGTCCTCGCCCTCTGATTGGACGAGGGCATTGAGAAGAAATTCGACTCCCTACGCCGGTACTAACCGGATCAGGTTCGAGGGTCTGCTTAGCACTCTCAGCGCCTCGGTGGCGCTCCCCTGTCGTGTGGGGTTCCTTGTCCGTGCCGTTGTGGTGCGGGTGGGAACCCAGGTTTGATTGTAGGCTTGTCTGGCTGTTCGCGCCAATTTACCGCTTTTTGTTTTCTTCTTCTGCCCGCATTACAGAATTGCACGGTGTACAATTTTGGGACGGAGCGGCTCCGAGGCGGCACGAACGCCTTAAACCCTATACGCTAGGGAGTGGCGCTCTTTTCTCACCCCAACCCCGAAGGGGTTCACGGGCAGGACGCCGCATCGTATACAGCTAAGGAGATACATATGAACCCCGTCGCTAAGCTTGCTATTGCGGGTATCAACATGGGCGCTGCTGCCCTGGTTGGTAAGGGCCTGGGCGCAGCCTGGACCAAGGCTACCGGTAACCAGCCTCCCGCCATTTCCCACGAGTCTGAAGATACCCTGCGTCAGGTCATCCTCTGGACCGTTCTGACCTCCGTCGTGGGTGCTGTGGTGAGCTTCGGTATTGCTCGCCTGCAGCGTCGTTTCTTCAACTAAGACTTTGCGCTTTCCGCGCGAAAGTTCATGAACTAGGCGGTACGTATCTTCGCTCGGTACGTACCGCCTGGTGTTCCATCTTCAGCACGCCCGCTCTACTTCAGCCGGTTTCATGCCGCCGCTACGCTGAAGCGCCACCTCGGCATCCGAAAGCACAACTATGACTATTTCTTCTCCCCGCCGTAAGACGAAGGCTCCGCGTAGGGTCGTTGACCACGCGAATAGCCGCCGCTCGATCGCGTCCTGGGTCATGTGGGATGTTGGCTCGTCGAGCTTCGACTCGATTATGACGACCTTCATCTTCACCGTGTACCTGACCAGCAGCTACTTCGGTACTCCCGAAGAGACTTCTTCGGCGCTGTCTTTGGGTCTGACCATTGCCGGTTTCCTGATTGCTATCCTGGCGCCGGTCACCGGTCAGCGTAACGACAAGTCTGGCCGCGGCATCTTCTGGCTCGGTGTGAACACCATGCTGCTGGTCGGTTCGATGGCGGCGTGCTTCTTCGTGGGCCCCACCCCGCAGTACCTGTGGCTGGGTGTCACCCTGATTTCTGCGGCGAGCGTGTTCAGCGAGTTCGCGTACGTGAACTATAACGCCGTGCTGCCGCGTATCTCCCACCCGGAGAATATCGGTAAGATTTCGGGCGCCGGATGGGCTGCCGGCTACATTGGCGGCATCCTGGCGCTGGCTGTGGTGCTGTGGGGTTTTGTGCTTACCCCCGAGGTGCTCGGCCTGACCACCGATAACGCCCTGAATATCCGTGCGGTCGCGCTGTTCGCCGCCGCCTGGTGTCTCTTCTTCTGCGTGCCGCTGCTGGTGCGTATGCGCACCCGCGAGCGCTTCCTGCCGGAGGTGCTGCCCACCCGCGAGCTGCGTTTCCTGGAGCTGGGTCTGGAGCGTTTCTCCCCGGCTCGTCAGGGCGGTCTGCTCGCCTCCTACAAGGCGCTGTGGCGCACGATTCGTCGCCTGAAGATGACCTCCCCGCAGACCCTGTGGTTCCTGATCGCTTCGGCAGTGTTCCGTGATGGTCTGTCCGGTATTTTTACGTTCGGCGGTATTCTTGCGGCGGGCACGTTCGGTTTCAGCACTTCCGAGGTGATCCTGTTCGGTATTGCCGGTAGCGCTGTCGCGGCGGTTGGCGCGATCCTGGGCGGCTACCTGGATGACTACCTGGGCCCGAAGGCGATTATTGTTATCTCGCTGATCGGCATTATCTTGGCGGCTACCCCGCTGATGTTCTTCCCCGAACCGGGCGTGTTCTGGGTATGCGCCCTGCTGCTGTGCCTGTTCGTGGGCCCGGCGCAGTCGGCGTCCCGTACCTTCTTGGCTCGCCTGGCGGATCCCGGTACTGAGGGTGAGCTGTTCGGCCTGTACTCGACCACCGGTCGTGCCACCAGCTTCCTGGCACCGATGCTGTTCGGTCTGTGCGTGAGCATCATGGGCGCGCAGATTTGGGGTGTGCTCGGTATTCTGATCGTTGTGGTGGCGGGTCTGCTCCTGCTGCTGCCAGTGAAAGCGCCCGGTCCGCTGCGTATGCGTGCGGCTCGCCGCGAGAAGAAGCGTGAACAGAAGCGCCGCAACAAGGCAACCCAGTAGTGTTGCTCGGTAAGGCCTCGCGGGGCTAAGCGTCCTTGCAAACCCCGCAAATACAAGCCTGCAAACGCAACCTTGCAAACACACAGGGAGGGGCGGGTAGAAGAATCATCTTCTACCCGCCCCTCCCTTGTGCTTAAGCAGTACTTATCAAGCGGGACTCAGAGAGCCGCGGTGGTTAGTCCTCCACCACGTCATCCTCATCATCAGAAACAGTATCCTCAGAGGAATCCAGCGCAATCTGCTGCTCTTCCTCATCCAGAACCTCATCACTGGTCATCTGAGCCCAGGTTGCGTCATCAATCAGCGGATCATCAATCACACGGACCCACAACATCGAACCAGCCGCCAGAGCGCTCAGGTTCTCGTCATACGCCTCCGCAGGCAGACCCTCAAAGATCTCAGCCAAACGCGCAAACAGGTCATCGTACGAAATGTCGCCCTCAGCCTGCAACCAGCACTCAGCCGCAAAATCAGACAGCTCATTCAGCTCAGTGTCACACAGCAGCAAGAACGGGCCGTCCTCACCCACACGCACACCCGAAGTACCCGGCATACGAGACACCGCAATCGTACCGTTCAAGAACACACCCGGCAGGTGATCCTCAACCGTGTACTTCTCCAGCTTCTCAACCTCATCAGCATTCGGCAGCTCACCACCATTCAGCAGATCCTGAACCAGCGGCAGGGTATCCTCAATCTCCGAGTACACCAGGCGCCACACACCGCCGCAACGCTCCACCAGCTTAGCCAGCGACACAACACCCTCAGGGTGACGCGCCAAACCCGAGCTCTGCTCACTCAAGAACACCAGAGCCTCATGCAGCGGAACACGCTCAAAATACGGCTCAGAAGCCGACTCATCACGAGAAATGAACACAATACGCGACAGCTCATAGCTGCGGTCATCACGATCAACCACGTTCAGACCCAGATCCACCGGGTTCTGCTGATCCTTCGGCGCATTCGGGTCAACAATCACAGACAGCGGCTTCGGATACGGCGACACAACACCCTCATCCGAAATAATCGCAGTCTCATCAGTCAGGTACGCAAACTTCGAACCCAAGAAACGCGACGCAGTCGTCTTGCCGCTACCAGAAACACCCACCAGCGCCACAGCGCGCTTCGACTCAGGGTCACCAATAACAGCCGCGTGCAGCATCACACCGCGACCAACCAGCTGCTCAATCATCGCCAACGTAATACGGCTCGTCAGATCCTGCATACCCGAATCATCATCAGCCACACGCAGCGTCGAAACCTTATCAAACGAACCCATCAACGGATTCGCCAAATCCATCACCGACTCATCAGTCGGCGCATGAACCAGCATCACCTGATCAAAACGAGACAACGAAGCATACGCCTCATCGGGAGTATCAAAAAACTCCGGAGCAAGAGGCTCCCACGCCTTCTTAAAACGCTCCACAAAAGAGTCCGACATATCAATCAGATACAAAGAAACTTCCGCGCCAGCAACACGCAGAACAACAGGCTTCAGATTCATCAAAAATCCTTAGAGAGTGAGAGATAAAAACCCGCACGCGAGTGAACGCACGAGCACAACAGACGGAAAAACCGCCCAACGCGGGCGCACAAACACACAGCCTGCACGCCCGCACCCCAAAAGCGGGAAAGACTAAGACTCCACAGAACCATCCGTCGGAATCATCGTCTGATGAAAATTCAAATAACTACGCGAAGCAGTCGGGCCACGCTGACCCTGGTAACGGTTACCATACGCACCAGAACCATACGGATGCTCAGTCGGGCTACTCAAACGGAAGAAACACAACTGACCAACCTTAGAACCCGGCCACAACATAATCGGCAAAGTCGCCATATTCGACAACTCAAGCGTCACATGGCCAGAAAAACCAGGATCAATAAAACCAGCCGTAGAGTGAGTCAGAAGACCCAAACGACCCAACGACGACTTACCCTCCAAACGGGCAGCCACATCATCAGGCAACGTCACCTTCTCATACGTAGAACCCAACACAAACTCACCCGGATGCAGAATAAACGGCTCATCAGGAGCCACCTCCACCAGGCGCGTCAAATCCTCCTGCGGCTGAGCAGGATCAATATGCGGGTACTTATGGTTATCGAACAGACGGAAGAAACGATCAATCCTCACGTCCACACTTGCAGGCTGAATCATCGACTCATCGAACGGTTCAAGAACGATGCGCCCATCAGCAATCTCTTGACGAATATCGCGATCTGAAATAAGCACGCTTAAAGGATACCTGGCAAACACCACCCACGTGCAGGCATCCACCAGCCCCAGCACACAGTCCTACATCACATTTCAACCCCGACGCCGGCGCACAAACAGCCGCAACACATTTCACCCCCGACAAGCAAGCGCGATACACTGAAAAAGATGCGGCTGTAGCTCAATGGTAGAGCGCACGCTTCCCAAGCCTGATACGCGGGTTCGATTCCCGTCAGCCGCTCCACAAGCCCCGGACCTTATGGTTTGGGGTTTTATTTTTTGGAGGGTCGAGGCGGTATGCTCCTTGCTCCTGCAGGGAACCCGTCCTCGCTTCGCGTCGGACACCCTGATGTCGCGACGGAACATACCTACCTCTCCCCTACTATCCTCTCCCCTCTCCGGGAAGGTGGAATAGTGGGTGCGGGTTGCGTCGGGAGCGAGCCGCGGGTTGCTCGGCTTGGGAAGAGTGTGCGCGGGAGCGGGGAAGGGAATGCTGGGGTGAGGCACCGCAGACAGCTCGCCAAGAATGAATATTGGGGTTCGGGGCATTACGGTGACTCCGTATGAGAGGTCAAGGCACCTACCTGCGGGCTCATCGAGACAGGGCTTGTTGTAGCCCCATACGAGCGCGCAGCACAGCTATACCTTCCTGAAGCGACATCAGGGTGCCCGAGCTCTGCGAGGGCGGGTGCCCCTGTATGAGCGAAGGAAGTGCATAGCGTGCCAAGCGCACACACCTCCAAACACTTGAAGGATGTTCAACTCACTACACAGCTGTGCTAACCTAACCACAGAAATTCAACGAGAGAATTTCTAAAAAACATCTACTCGACGACGAATCGTAGACCCGCATGACCCGCGAAACGCACCCCTACACCACCCCCGCACGCCCCCTCGACCTGAACCTCTACCTCGTCACAGGCGACAACCCCCTCGAAACCGTCCGGGCAGCCAAACACGCCACCTGCATCCAAGTTAGGTCCAAACCCATCAGCGCGCGCGAGCTCTACCAGCTCACCGAAGCTATCGCCGGCATCATCCAGCCGCACCAGACCCTCCTCATCGACGACCGTGTCGATGTCGCCCTCGCGTTGCGTGCCCGCGGCGTGCGCGTTGATGGCGTGCACATCGGTCAAGACGACCTGCCCGTAGCCGACGCCCGCGCCCTCCTCGGCGCCGACGCGATCATCGGCCTGACCACCGGCACCCGGCAGCTCGTCGAAGAATCCAACAAAATCGCGCACCTGATCGACTACATTGGCACCGGGCCGTTCCGCCCCAGCCCCACCAAGCAGTCCAACCGCCCGCCCCTCGGCATTGATGGGCTCCGCGAACTTGCCGAGCTGTCCGCCGTACCCACCGTAGCTATCGGCGACATCACCCCCGAAGACTGCCCCGCCATCCGCACCACCGGAGTTGCCGGAATCGCCATGGTCCGCGCCTTCGTCGATAACCCCGCGCTGAAGGCATAGCCATGACCATCACCATCATTGGCGGCGGAATCATTGGCCTCACCACCGCGTTTGAGCTCACCGAATGCGGCGAGAACGTGCACCTCATCGACGCCGAAACCAGCGACTACGGCACCGCCGACGATGGCACCGCGATCTACCCCGCCGCTAGCCACTACGCCGGCGGCATGCTCGCACCCATCGCAGAAGTGCAATTCCAGCAGGACGCGCTCTTCCCGCTCATGACCGCCAGCGCCGACGCCTACCCCTCCCTCATGGGCAGGCTCAGCCACGCCACCGACCTGCCCACCGGCTACGACACCACCGGCACGCTCATCATCGCAGCCGACCGTGCCGACGCCGAGCACCTGCAACGCACCCGCGCCTACTACCGGGACATGAACCGCCCCGCAGACCCCGTCACCCCCACGCAGGCACGCACCCTCGAACCGCTCCTGGCGCCGCGTATCGCCGGTGCCGTGAGCATCCCCAGTGACCATCAGCTACACCCGCGGCTCATGAGGCGCGCCCTCAAAGACGCCCTCACCCGCCGCGGCGTCACCTTCAGCACCGAACGGGTCACCGACCCGGACGCAGGCGACATTATCTGCACTGGACTAGGGGCAACACTGCACGGGGACTACCCGCTACGCCCCGTCTACGGGGACATTCTGCGTCTGCGAGCCCCGCGGCCCATCCTCAAGCATGTAGTGCGCGGCTACGTGAACTCCCGCCCCGTCTACCTCATCCCCCGCCCCGACGGGGAGCTGTGCATCGGCGCGACCAGCCGCGAAGACCACCGCACACTACCCGCCATTGACGGCGTACACCAGCTGCTACGTGACGCAATCCGGCTCGTGCCCGCCGTTGAAGAGTGCGAGCTTCTGGAGGCGAACGTCGGCGCCCGCCCCGGAACCCCGGACGACCTGCCTATCTTCGGGCACCGCACTCGCGCTGACGGCACCCGCCAGCTCGTGTCCACGGGCTATTTCCGCCACGGTATTCTGCTTGCCGCGCTCGCCGGCAAGGTTGGTGCGGAGGTCGCCTGCGGGGCTGAGATTCCGCCCATCATGCAGGCGTGCGACCCGGCACGATTCACCCACTAAACACAGTCCCCGCCGGATGCACCCGGCACCTTCACGAAAGGATTTCGCATGATTATCACCTACAACGGCGAGCCGCTAACCACGAATGCCCGCACCGTATTTGACCTTGTCATGGACCAGTTCGGTACCGAAAATGGCGTGGCTGTGGCGCTCAACCGCAGTATCGTGCCGCGTTCCACGTGGCTGGATGTGCCGCTGAACGAGGGCGATAGGGTGGATGCCCTCACCGCCGTTCAGGGCGGCTAATCTTCCAGCCTGAACCGGCGAGATTCCCGCCGGCTCATACCCACCGGCAAAAAGAACAGATATTCTCGGTTTTTGTTCCCTAAACCGGGCGCACCGTAGCGCCCCGCACCAACCAGCAAACCCCGTTATCTAGACGTTCCCACAGAGGAGAACACCATGAGCCTCACACCGCTCACCATCGGCGACCGCACCTTCACATCCCGCCTCATCATGGGTTCCGGAGGCGCAACCAGCATGGACCTGCTCGAGCAGGCGCTCATCGCCTCCGGCACCGAAATGACGACCGTTGCCATGCGCCGTCACGCCGCAGGCACCCCCATTTTTCCGCTTCTGCAGAAGCTCAATATTGCGCCGCTGCCCAATACCGCAGGGTGCCGCACCGCAGCCGATGCGGTGATGACCGCGATGCTCGCCCGCGAGGCGCTGGGCACTTCCTGGGTGAAGGTCGAGATCATCCACGACGAAGACACCCTACTGCCGGACACCGTGGAGCTGTTGAATGCTTGCGAGCAGCTGGTCGCTGAGGATTTCACGGTGCTCGCGTACACCTCTGACGATTCGGTGGCTGCCGCTCGCCTGGAGGATGCGGGCGTTGCGGCGGTTATGCCGTTGGGCGCGCCGATTGGTACCGGTCTGGGCATTTTGAACCCGCACAATATTGAGCTGATTGCTTCCCGCGCGCAGGTTCCGGTGGTTCTGGATGCTGGCGTGGGTACCGCATCCGACGCGGCGCTGGCGATGGAGCTGGGTTGTGATGCGGTGCTTCTGGCGTCGGCGGTGAATCGTGCTGAGGATCCGGTGGCGATGGCTCAGGCGATGAAGTTTGCGGTGCAGGCGGGTGCGTTGGCGCGTGAGGCTGGCCGTATTCCGGTGCGTGAGCACGCGAAGGCATCGTCGCCGTCGGAGGGTTTCGTCTCGTGGATGTAAATCTCACCCCTACCCCGGTGAATCCGGAGCATGCGCGTCTGGATCGCGAGCGCACGGACCGTCAGCGTCGCCTGCCGGGCTTTAATCAGGATGCGGTGGCGGCTGCCCGCGTGTTGGTGATTGGTGCTGGTGGTTTGGGTTGTCCGGTGGTGCAGGCGTTGGCGGCGGCTGGTGTGGGGTATCTGCATATTGTGGATTCTGATTCGGTGGAGTTGTCGAATATTCAGCGTCAGCCGCTTTTTGGTGTGTCTGATGTGGGTGAGCCGAAGGCGGAGGTTGCGGCGCGCCGTGCCTTGGAGCTGTGCCCGTCGTTGACGGTTGAGACAACGATTCGGCATGTGGATGCGTCCTGGATTTTGGATCTTTTCGCCGCGTCGGCACCGGATTGTGTGGTGGATTGTACGGATACGTTTGCGTCGAAGTATCTGATTGCGGATGCTGCGCAGGTTGCGGGTTTGCCGCTGGTGTGGGGCACGGTTTTGCGTTTTGGCGGGTCGGTGAGTCTTTTTGAGCCGGATGGCGCGCATTTGCGTGATATTTTTCCGACGATTCCGCAGACGGTGGAGTCGTGTGCGCTTGCCGGGGTGTTGGGTGCGACGACGGCTGTGGTTGGTTCGCTGATGGCGACGGAGGTACTCAAGTTTGTGAGTGGTTTGCCGACGGCGGCGGGTACTCTGCTGACGTATGATGCCTTGTCGGGTACGTGTACGTCGTTTGGGGCGGTGCCGGATCCGGCGCGTGTGGTGCCGGTGGATTTGTCGGCGCATGAGGTTCCGCAGGTTCTGCTGGATGTGCGTGAGGGGCCCGAGCGTGAGGAGTCGGTGAAGCATGAGGGCTCGCTGCATGTGCCGTTGTCGCAGCTGAGTGACGCTGAGGGGTCGCTGCTGCCGGCAACCGACGTGCCCGCGGAGTTGTTGAGCCTGTTTGAGTCGGTGCGTGATCAGCGTGTGGGAGTTTTCTGCGCCTCGGGTGCGCGAGCGCAGCGCTTTGTGCAGGCGTACGAGGAGCTTGCGGGCGAGTACGGGGTGCGCCTCACGGCGCTGTAGAGACGGTTTCCCCATGTGCAGGGCGTAAAATCGTGTATAACACGGCGGCTCGTCGCGCGGTTTGTCCTGCCTAAAAACTGCCGCTGCCGCCTCCTGTTTTCGCACACTCACTCTAGGAGTTTTATGCTCACCGTCTCTACTGTGCCGCTTGTTTTGTGTACGGCACTTGTTGCATTGACTTTGTTGATTAGCGGTATTGCTAAGGCGAAGGACCCGCAGAGTACCGTGACCGGGATTCAGAATCTTGGTTTGGAGAAGATCGCGCCGACCCGTGCGGTGTCGCTGATTTTACCGTGGTTCGAGATCGCCCTAGCCGCCGTTCTGCTGCTGTCGCCGGTGCGTTTGCCTGCGGTGATTGCATCGGGTTTGGCGCTGATTCTGATGCTGTTCTATACGGTGGTGATTGCGCGCGCGCTGGCGACAGGTCGTACTGCGGGTTGTAATTGTTTTGGCTCTGAGTCGAATGCGCCGGTGAGCCGTTATACGCTGGTCCGTAATATTGCGTTGTTGTTGGCGGCGGCTGGTGCGCATGCGAGCGCGTTGAGGGGTGGCACGGGTGTTGTGTCGACTCTGCTGGGTCTGGGTAATAGCGGCTGGACTTGGGTTTTTGGTGCGGCGCTGATTGCTGTGACGTTGGAGGCTGTGCGCCGCGGTGATGCTCTTGCGCAGCCGGAGCCGCAGGCTGAGGTGATTTTGCCGGAGCCGGTGTATGACGAGAACGGTGAAGAGCAGTATGTTCGCATGCCGATTCCGCATGCGGCGCTGTACCTGGAGAATGGTCGCCACACGAATTTGCGCGCGTTGGCTAAGAATCAGGCGCGTGTGCTGGTGTTTGTGTCGGCGACCTGCGCTGGTTGTGTGAAGTTTTTGAAGACGATGGCTTCGTGGCAGGAGCGTCTGCCGCAGGTGGCGTTGCATCCGGTGTATTCGAGCCTGGAGTCGTTGCAGACCTCGCGTAATGCGGGTACGTTGCCGGAGGGTTTGACTCCGTTGATTGACCGTGAGGCTGGTGCGCGCGCGAATTTTGGTAATGGTGTGCCGTTGGCTGTGGTTTTGGGCGCTGATGGTCTGATTGCTGGCGGCCCGGTGGCTGGTAAGGAGCAGGTTGAGGGGCTGCTTGCCGATATTGAGGCGCAGTTCGCTGAGGCTGCTCGTTTGGCTGAGGAGGAGCGTCAGGAGCAGATGCGTAAGGCGCTTGCTGAGGGTACGTCGAATACTGGCGGCGACCACCTCTAACCGCCACCCCTGTAGCTTCTCTGCTTTTCGTGCTGTCCCGATAGCCCCGTCCGGCTCTTACTGCTCTTACCGGCAGGTGCCGGGTGGGGCTATGCTAGAACGTAGCGCACACACCGCTTATATGCCGCGGTCACCTTGCCTGGTGGCGGTTGGCGCATCCTCAACCCTGTCTAAGGAGTTTTTATGGCAATGATGAGTTTCAACGCTCCGGGCGAGCGTGAGAAGTCCTTGTGGCTGGTCCGTAAGGAGAGCAACCCGAATCATTCTCAGTGGTACATTGACCGTTTTAAGGCGATGGAGGCTGAGGGTAATGATATGGCGGGTGAGTCTCGTCTGGTGAATGCGTTGGCTTCTCGTGGCGCGAAGATTCTTGATGCGGGTTCGGGTCCTGGTCGTGTGGGTAAGCAGCTGCACGCGTTGGGTCACCGTGTGACGGGTGTGGATATTGATCCTGAGCTGATTGAGGAGGCGCGCCGCGTCTGCCCGGATGCTACGTGGATTACTGCCGATTTGGTGGATTTGCCGGAGGTGCTGGGCATTGAGGGTGACGCTACGGCAGAGAATGGTTTTGAGCTGCTGGTGTGTGCGGGTAATGTGATGGGTTTCTTGGCTCGTTCGACTCGTAAGCCGGTGGTTGAGAATTTCCGTCGCGTGTTGGCGCCGGGCGGCCGTGCGGTGGTGGGTTACGGTTCGGGTCCGGGCCGTGATTATGCGTTTGAGCAGTTTTTGGCGGATGCCCGCGAGGTTGGTTTGAACGTGGATAACACGTATTCGTCGTGGCAGATGCACCCGTTTGTTGAGGGTTCTTCGGAGTTTTTGGTGGCGGTGCTGTCGCGCCCGGAGAGCTAGGCTCGCATCTAAAACTGGCGCGCAGTGCGTCTTGATCTAGCGTGCAGTGCGTCTTGAGTTAGGCATACAAATGGCCCGGCGCCTGCCCCGTGTGGGGTGGGTGCCGGGCCTTTGCGCGTCCTGAAGATGCGCATCCATAAGAACTTTAAAGAATGGGCGTTCTAGTGGATGAGGTAGATGGTGCGTGCGAGTTCTTCGGGCATGAAGGATGCGGCGAAGAGAATTGCCACGATGATGACGGCGAGTGCGGTCATGAGGCTGGAGCGCCAGCCGGGGTGCAGCTCGTTGAAGGTGATGAGTCCCTTATGTTCTTTGTCCATGTTGACCACGTTGATCTGTTTGTAGATGGTGGTTTGGGCGGAGAGTTTGGAGGAGACTTCTCGCATGGTTTTACCGTCCCAGACGCGGCCGTCGATGCGCATGAGCTGTTTGCCGTCTTTGTCGACGGCCCACATGGCGGGGAAGCTGCGGTAGCGTAGGCGGCCGGCGACGGTTTTGAGTTTCTGGCCGTAGGCTTTTTTGGGGTAGAGCTTTTCGGCGTAGATGGTGTGGTCGATGTTTTCGAGGGGTACGGCGAACCAGCCGAAGGTGCGTGCGCGGAGCACGTGGGTTTTTGTGATGACGATGATGGTGGGTTTGAGGACTGAGTAGAGGTTTACGCCTGCGATGGTGCCGATGAGCAGTACGAGGAGGGTGTACGGCAGGGCGGGTCGCTTGTAGAGGATGAAGGCGAGTGCGGCGAGGAGCACGATGGTGCCGGGGAGTGCCGCTTCGATGCGCCTGCCGTAGGAGCGCATGCGGGGGTGGAATAGTTCGTTGACTTCGCCGTATTTGGCGGGGACTTCGTGAGCGCGTTCTGCCATATACACAACTTTAGTGTGTGCGGTGCGTGAAACCTAGCGGACTACCTGCGTTACTCTGGTTCTATGCGTAATTTTTCTCCCGTGGAGCGGGTTCTGGCAATGTGGATGGTCGGTGTTGTGGTGGCGGTTTCTGTGGCTGCTGCGGCGCTGGTTATGACGAATAAGCTGGTGTACGGTCCGACGGGTCAGGTGCGGGAGTATTTTCATGCGTTGCGTACGGGTAATGGTTCGTATGCGCGTGGTTTGTTGGGTGCGCAGATTCCTGAGGGTGACGCGTCTTTGCTGGATGGGGATGCTTTGAGGCGTTCGGTGTCTTCGTTGGGTGAGGTGTCGTATGAGGTGGTGGAGACCAGCGAGGATGGGGAGCATGCGACGGTGCGTGCGTCCTATATTTTGGAGGGTTCGCAGCAGCATACGGATTTTCGTTTGCACCGTTCGGGCACGCATTGGGGCTTTTTTGATAAGTGGGCTATTGATGAGGCGTCTTTGCCGTCGGTGAAGGTGAATATTCAGGGTGTGGAGGCTGCGACGATTAATAACCGTAAGGTTGCGGTGGATGATGGTGCGGCGTCGTTCCCGGTGTTTTATCCGGGTGTGTATGCGGTGTCGTATGATTCGACAGTTTATACGGCGCAGAAGGTGAACGAGGTGGTGACTGCGCAGGATGCGAATCATGCGGTGCGTATGGAGTTGAAGCCGAGTGATAATGCGTTGTCGTCGGTGAAGGAGCAGGTGCAGAATCATTTGAAGAAGTGTACGCAGCAGAGCACTCTTTATCCTGGTGGGTGCCCTTTTGAGTATGCGTTTACAGGTCGTGTGGATTCTGAGGTGAAATGGTCTGTGGTGAAGGTTGCGGATCCGCAGGTGAGTGTGAGTTCGGCGGGTGTGTGGTCGTTGAAGCCGATGTCGGGTACGGCGAAGGTGTCGTTTACTCAGTTGGATTTGTTTACGGGTGCGCGTTCGCAGGTGCAGAAGGAGATTCCGTTTACGTTGAAGGCGTCGGTGGAGGCGGATGCGAAGGCGGTCCGAGTCTCCTTCTAAGAACGAACAGCGAGAGCCAGTATGCTCTGAACGCGACATCAGGGTGTCCGAGCGAAGCGAGGACGGGTTCCCTGTAGGAGCGAAGAGCATACTGGCTCGTAGCTTATACGGGTTGAGAAAGGGCCGGTGTTATCCGTAGCGACATCAGGGTGTCCGAGCGAAGCGAGGACGGGTGCCCCTGTAGGAGCGAGGATGACCCGGCCCTTTCGCGTCCCACAATCCTAAAAGTACAAAGGGAACCGGTACTATCCGCAGCGGTATCAGACCCCCCAAACAGAAATGGGGTCAGTATTATCCGTAGCGACATCAGGGTGTCCGAGCGAAGCGAGGACGGGTGCCCCTGTAGGAGCGAGGATAATACTGACCCTTTATTTAGTGTTTTAGCGATCCCTAGTTGATACCGCGAAGGTCCAGAACGAGTTCGCTTTCGTCTGCCTCGTCACCGGTCACGACGACGGGAATACCCCAGTCCTGCTGGTAGAGGTGGCATGCTGCGTGCTCGGGGATGTCACCGCCGGGGGTGCCGTCGCAGGCGGCGGCGCGGGCGGTGATGTGCAGGACCGCCTCGGTAATTTCGGGGTTGAGTACGAGGGTGCGGGTCAGTCCGGTGGAGGTGCCGGCGCCTTCCAGGATGAAGTTCTCGGGAGTGGATGAGATCTTCAGCTGGGTGGGGTCGCCCCAGCGGGTGTCGAGCTTCTGGCCGGTGGGCACGGTGAATCGTGAGACGAATTCGAGGGTGCCGCCGGTGAGCTTGGTGGAGGGGCGTGCGGTGGTAATGGCGCCTTCGTCGACGTGCTGTGCCTTGGCGGGGATGGAGGCGCGTACGAGCTGGTGGGCGTTGGTTTCGACGATGATGAGGCGCGGTTCTTCGCCGGGTGCTTCTTCGACGAGCAGGTCGGAGGGTTCGTCGAGGCCGCGTTCGAGGGTGCCAAGGGTGCCGGTTGCGGGGTCCCAGCGGCGGATGGCGCCGTTGTAGGTGTCTGCGACTGCGATGGATCCGTCGGGCAGTTCGGTCAGGCCGAGGGGGTGCTGCATGCGGGCGGTGTCGGAGTCGCCGTCGACGAAGCCGAAGTCGAACAGGCCCTTGCCGACGGCGGAGGTGACCTGTACGCCGTCTTCGGTGAAGGTGATGTGGCGCAGGCCGCTGGTTTCGGAGCAAGCGACCCAGAGGCTGCCGTCGCGTGCTTCGATGATGCCGGAGGGCTGGGCGAACCAGGCGTCGGCGGCGGGGCCGTCGGCGAGGCCTTCCACGCCGGAGCCTGCGAAGATGCTGATGGCGCCGGTGACGGGTTCGTAGCCGAAGAGCTGGTGGGTGCCTGCCATGGCGATGATGAACTGGCCGGCTTCACGGGAGTAGACGGCGTCCCAGGGTGAGGAGAGCGCGATGTCGGTGGCGGGTACGCCGGCGGGGATGTGGTTGGGGTCGCCGGTGATGGCGTTGTCGCCGTCGATGACGCGCTGCACGCCGTTGCCTGCGAGGGTGCGTACTTCGCCGGTGCTCAGGTTGAGGGAGCGCAGGCGGTGGTTGACGGTGTCGGCGACGAGCACGTCGTAGCCGAGCTGTTCGCGCAGGTTTTCGGGTACGAGGGCGAGGCCGGCGGGTTCGTTGAAGCGTGCTTCAGTGCCGGTGCCGTCGATATGGCCCTTGACCGGGTGGTTCACGGGGTCGTCGCCACCACCGTAGGTGTTGATGACGGTGTTGAGGTCGGCTGCTACCTGCAGGATGCGGTGGCGTGCACTGTCTGCGACGAGGTAGGTGCGTTCGCGGTTGCCGAAGAGGTTTGCGGGGCCGAATTCGGCGGGCAGTTCGATTGCTTTGCCGGGGAAGGCGTAGGTGCCGGCTGCTTTGGGGCGGGGTACGTAGGGGCCGTCGCCGCGGTGCAGGGTACCCTTCGCTTCGTGCTCGGCGACGAGTTCGCGTACGAGGGAGGTGAGGCCCTGCACGTGGCCTTCGCCGGAGAGGTGGGCGACGATGTAGCCTTCGGGGTCGACGACGACGAGGGTGGGCCATGCGCGAGCGGTGTATGCCTGCCAGGTGGTCAGTTCGGGGTCGTCGAGTACGGGGTGGGTGATGTGGTAGCGGTCGACGGCTGCTGCGAGCGCTACGGGGTCTGCTTCGTGTTCGAATTTGGGGCTGTGTACGCCGACGGTGACGAGTACGTCGGAGAATTCTTCTTCGAGGGGGCGTAGTTCGTCGAGGACGTGCAGGCAGTTGATGCAGCAGAGGGTCCAGAAGTCGAGAATAACGATTTTGCCGCGGAGGTCCTGCAGGGTGAGGTTTTTGTCGCCGGTGTTGAGCCAGGCTCGGCCTTCGAGTTCGCTGGCGCGCACGCGTACGCTGCGGGTGGTGTTCTCGCTCATGGGTTCTCTCTCCTGTTGGGTGCGCCGTGTGTGGGCGCGTTGGTTTGCTGTCCCCATTATGCCAGCGTGGTGGGGGTGGTTCGCTGGGAGTTGAGCTTTGTGACTTGGGGTCTTAACGACCTGTCATATTAAGTCATATTCAGGGTGGCGTGTGGGTGCATAAAAGCGCCCCGCACGCATCACGTATAGATGCGCGCGGGGCGTTGGTGTCCCTGTTGTGGCGGGCTGTTCGGCCCGGGGGCAGGAGCTAGTTTTTACTTGGCGCCTGCAACCTCGGAGAGGTCACCGATCTTGGTGGGCTTGACCGGGGTCTTAGCGGTGCCGCTAAAACCGTCGATACGGCCGGGGGCCTTCGGGGTTTCGATGGTGGAGACGTCGGTCGCCTTTTCGAAGGTCTTGGTGTTCAGCACGGATGCGGTGCCGTCTGCATTGACAACGGTGTAGAGGTTGTCCTTGGGGTTGGTCTTGATCCAGGAGCCGTCCTCTTTCACGACGATGGTTGTACCGTTGGAGTCCATGCTGGTCCACACACCGTTATTCTGGATGCTGATGATAGCGCCGTCCTTGGATTCGAAGGCAGCGAATTCAGCGGTGTAGTAGACGGTGCCGTCGCTGGTCTGCACCTTCTTCACACCGGCCTCGTTCTTGAGCTGCTCCAGGGCTTTCTTGCTGGCGGTGTAGCCTGCGGAGGTGGCCTGATCGGCGGATTCCTGGCCCTTCTTGAGTGCTTCGGTTGCTTCGCTGGGCAGACCGCTGGGGGCGCTGATGGTGCCCTGGGTGGTCTTGGTTTCTGCCTTGGTGGTTTCAGCTGCTACGGAGGTGGTGCTTGCGCTGGTTGCCGCGGCGGAGGTGCTTGCGGGTGCCGAGGCAGTTGCGGAAGCGGTTGCAGAAGCGGAGGCGCTTGCCGACGCGGAGGGGCTGGAGCTGGTGCCGGAGTTGCCGCCGCAGGCTGCGAGGCCGAGGGCACCGGCAATGGTCAGGGACAGAACAGCAATAGACTTCTTCACTGAATTTCTCTTTTCTGTATGCGCCGCTCTGCGACGGCGCAGTGCATGGTGTGGTTGACCTGTACTCCGGTATGCCCGGAGTACGCCTTCATGCTAGCACTGTGACCTGGAAGCTCCCTGAGATGTTGCGGTGCTTCCCCTCCCCGGCTACTTTCGCGGGTCTTCTCAACGCGGCTTGACAACGCAAAACGCCCCGCACGCATCACGTATAGATGCGCACGGGGCGCTGGTGTCCCTGTTCTGGCGGACTGTTTGGCCTAGAGGCAGGAGCTCGTTTTTACTTGAGGCCTGTAATCTCAGAGAAGTCAGCAACCTTGGTGGGCTTGGCCGGGGTCTTAGCGGTGCCGCGGAAGCCGTCGATGCGGGCAGGTGCCTTCGGGATATCGATGGTGGAGAGGTCGGTTGCCTGCTCCAAGGTCTTAGTGTTCATCACGGCAGCGGCGCCGTCTGCCCTAACGGCGGTGTAAAGGTTGTCCTCGGGGTTGGTTTTGATCCAGGAGCCGTCCTCGTCCACGACGATGGTTCCACCGTTGGAGTCAAAGCTACTCCACGCACCGGTATTTTTGATGATGACAATAGCGCCGTCCTTGGATTCGAATGCAGCGACTTCATCGTTGTAGTAGACGGTGCCGTCGCTGGTCTGCACCTTCTTGACGCTGGGATCTTCCTTGAACTCGTTCAGGGATTCCTTGCTGGCGCTGTAGAGTGCGGAGGTTGCCTGCTGGTTGGATTCCTCGCTCTTCTTAAGTGCTTCGCTTGCTTCGCTGGGCAGAGCGCTGGGGGCGCTGATGGTGCCCTGGGTGGTCTTGGTTTCTGCCTTGGTGGTTTCAGCTGCTACGGAGGTGGTGCTTGCGCTGGTTGCCGCGGCGGAGGTGCTTGCGGGTGCCGAGGCAGTTGCGGAAGCGGTTGCAGAAGCGGAGGCGCTTGCCGACGCGGAGGGGCTGGAGCTGGTGCCGGAGTTGCCGCCGCAGGCTGCGAGGCCGAGGGCACCGGCAATGGTCAGGGACAGAACAGCAATAGACTTCTTCACGGCAGATTTCTCTTTCCGTCATACGTCGCTCTGCAACGGCGCAGTGCGTAGCGTGGTTGGGGTACAGGCGGGTATGTCCCCGGTGTACGCCCTCATGCTAGCACCGCGACCTGAAAACTCCCTGGGTTGCCGCGCCGCAGGTGGACCCCTCCCCCGCTACTCTCACAGCCCTTTGTGGTTCAAGCTCTCTAGAACACAAAGACGCCCCGCACGCATCACGTTCGGATGCGCACGAGGCGTCTTCTAGATCAGGGGCTGTTACGCTCTGGTAGCGTCACAAGCCGCTGTTAGCTCTTTACAGCTTACTTGGGCTGTGCGGGCTTGACGGGGGCAACCTTAGCCTGTGCGGGCTTTGCGGGAACCTTCGGAGCCTTCAGGTCTGCCTTCTCGCCGCCAACGATGGAGGTTACTTCACCGGATGCGTCCACGGTTGCCTGCAGGCCGCTGTTAGCCTGGATGCTCCAGGAGCCGTCAGCCTTGACTGCGACCTGGCCGTTTGCGTCCTGGCGGCTCCAGGAGCCGTCAGCCTGTACAGCTACCTGACCTTCGTCACCCTGAATGGTCCAGCCGCCGTCCTCGGAAACAATAACGTCGCCCTCAACGGCGGAGGAGGAGTTACCCTCGGAGTCCTTGGACTCAGCCTTGGTGCCCTTTTCGTCGGACTCTACCTTGGAGGAGTTACCCTCGGAGTCCTTAGCGTCTACGGATGCCTTGCCGTCTGCGCCGACCTTCACGTCTGCGGAGTTGCCTTCGCCATCGTTAGCCTTGACGGTGACGTTGCCGTCCTTGTCAACCTTCACGTCTGCAGTAGCGGAAGCAGAAGCTGCCGAGGTGGTTGCAGCTGCAGAGGATGCCTTAGCCGATGCACTTGCGGAAGCAGTTGCAGAAGCGGATGCGGATGCAGTCGCGGTGGTGGTGGAAGAGGACTGGGAGCCGCATGCGCTCAGGCCCAGTGCGCCTGCGAAAGCGATGGACAGAACCGCGGTGGTCTTCTTCATTGCGGGGGCGATAGCCATTGTTTCTCCTTGTGGTTGTTAGTATGGTGCGGCTAGTTGGCGACGTATTCGCGTCGTGCGCAGGATCCTTGTGGGATTCCATAACGATTATCGGTGTAACCAACCGCGTTAATTCTATCGAGTTTGGGGGCTTTTATCCGAGCCGGCGGGCGTTTATCCGCATTCTAGCGGGTGGGATAGCCCACGTTTTCGCCCGGCTTATCGGCTGGCCACTTCAGTTAGTTACGGGGAGTAACGGGCTTGACGGGGTTAACAGTAGCGCCAGCGGGCTTGGCGGGAACGGTCGGTACCTTAATGGTGCCGCTGCCGCCGGTCTGTTCCCAGGTGCCGTTAGCTTCTACTTCAATGACGCCGTTCTCACCGGTCTGTTCCCAGGAGCCGTCTGCATCGACCTCAACGACATCTCCATCGCCAACGCGCTCCCAGGAGCCGTCAGCTCGTACCTCAATGATGTCGCCGTTGGGTGCGTGGTAGGACCAGCCGCCGTCGGCCTTGATTTCGATGAGGGTGTAGCCGTTGGCTGCGCTGACGGTTCCGCTGTCGACGGTCACGGTGCCGGAGCCATTCGAGCCGCTCTTGGCAGAGGTCTCGCCTGCCTTCTCGTCGACCTTTGCGGAGGAGCCGGAGTTACTGGAAGCCGAGCCGCCGTTGACGGTTGCGTTGCCGCTTGCGTCTGCGGTGACGCCGGTACCATTGGCGCCGTTGACGGTTGCGTTGCCGCTAGCGTCTGCGGTGACCCCGGTGCCATCAGCACCGCTGACGGTTACGCCGCCTTCGGTGACGGTGACGGTACCCTGCGAGCTGCTTGCGGTGGCGCTCGGGGAGGCTGCGTCGCTTGCCTTGACGGTGACCTTACCGTTACCCGCGTTGACTGCTGCGTCAGCGGTGGAGGATGCCTTAGCGGTTGCAGTGGCGGTGGGTGCCGGGTTGGAGGTGTTCTGGGCACCGCAGGCGCTCAGGCCGAGTGCTGCGATTGCTGCCAGGGACAGTGCTGCCGCGCCGGTGCGGAAACGACGGTTGGTAGCCTGTGCGGAAGTATGCTGAGCATGGCGTGCCATGAGGGGTTCTCCTTGTGAGTCCCGGGGGGGGCGGTCGTCCGGGGTTTGTATGGTTGATTTTCCGGTTGGAGGTGGAGCCGTTTGTATGGTGTGTGGCTTTTCCTTCGCCAGTGATTCCAGCTTAGGGTGTGAATCTAAGATTGAGCTTTAGTTTGCTGTGTTTAAGCTGTGTCCAGACGGCGATGTATAAGTATTTTTCCCAGCGGGGTTTGATAATCCCGGTTTTTCGCTCAGCTTATGCATAGCTTTCTGTTTAAATGTATAAATTTTCTTTATTTTTTCTGTAGCCTACCCTAGCTTCTTCCGTGAAGTAGGGATAGTTTCTGTGTTTTTAGCTCAACCACAACATTAAGGTCACAAAGACACAACTACTCAGCGGCTCTAGGGCTCCACCTCACCTGTCTAGGGGCGCTTCCGCTGCTTGGGCTTTCTTCAGCCGGGTTTTCTCCACTGTTTCCCCTTGGGCAGGCATAATAAAAGACCCCCACCGTGAGGGTGGGGGTCTTTTATCAGATTCAAAGTCTCAAGAATTACTTCTTCTTAGCGACTGCTGCCTTCAGCTTGGAGCCTGCGGTCAGCTTCACGCCGTGACCGGCGGGAATCTGGATGGTTTCGCCGGTCTGCGGGTTACGGCCGGTACGAGCTGCACGGTCGGTGCGCTCGATTGCCATCCAACCGGGGATGGTGATCTTCTCGCCCTTGGAGACGGAAGACTCGAAAACCTGGAACACTGCGTCGAGGACTGCATTCACGGTTGCCTGGCTCTTGCCAGACTTCTCTGCAACCTCTGCAACGAGTTCGGTACGGTTCTTAGCCATTAGGGTGCCCCTTCCAGAGACTTAAGGTTTGAGTCTAAAGCGAGTGACCGTCGGTGACGACGGAAAACCGTTTAGGAACTAAAATACCAGATTTACCAGCTGGACTTGGTGATACCGGGCAGCTCGCCGCGGTGTGCCATTTCGCGGAAACGCACGCGGGAGATACCGAACTTCTGGAAGGTACCGCGGGGGCGGCCGTCGATCTGGTCGCGGTTACGCACGCGAACGGGGGAAGCGTTGCGGGGCAGCTTCTGCAGTGCCACGCGTGCTGCTTCGCGCTCCTCGGGGGTAGCGTTCTCGTCGATCAGGGTCTTCTTCAGCGCGATACGCTTCTCGTTGTAGCGAGCGACGATGACCTTGCGCTGCTCGTTGCGAGCGATCTTGGACTTCTTAGCCATTCTTAGCGCTCCTCTCGGAAGTCAACGTGCTTGCGAACGACGGGGTCGTACTTCTTCAGCACCATACGGTCGGGGTTGTTGCGGCGGTTCTTACGGGTCACGTAGGTGTAACCGGTGCCAGCAGTGGACTTGAGCTTGATGATAGGACGGAGGTCCTTAGCCTTGGATGCCATTTACTAGATCTTCTCCCCGCGTGCGATGATTTCTGCAACAACGGCATCGATGCCACGAGCATCGATAACCTTGATGCCCTTAGCGGACACGTTCAGGGTTACCTTACGACGCAGCGAAGGAACCCAGTAGGTCTTCTTCTGAACGTTCGGGTCGAATCGACGCTTGTTGCGGCGATGCGAGTGCGAAATGCTGTGTCCAAAGCCGGGAACAGCTCCGGTCACCTGGCAGACTGCTGCCATGTTTCACTCCTTTATTGATTGACTTTTATGACGGTACGCAGTCGATGTTACTCGTGAGCGTCCCGCCACCAATGTAGAAGCACCGGGTTATTCGCCGGGCTAGAGTGTTTGAGATCGTCACGTGGGTGAGAGGCCACGCATCGATCCCCGCCGCGGGAAAAACGGTGAAGCTTATTAGTGTCGAGAGGCGTTTCCACCACTACGAACAGCGTTAAATTCTAGGTAAATACGGGGGTTCGTGCAAGCCTGCACGCCGGATTTTGCCTTAAAAATCCGCGGAATCTCGGTGTTCTGAGCCGATTGCACCTCGTTTAAGCGAAGAGCTCGATTCACGGATGCACGCCTGCCTTCGAGCGGCAAACATACCCATCCATTCTACCAAAAATGGGTGTTTTTGCAAGTCCAGATGTTTTTAAGGAATTCTTTAACGCCCCTAGTCAGGCGTTAATGCACCTTTTTAAGAACGGATGTTCTCTATGTGACCGGGGATAAATTACACCGGTGAAATTCATGTTGTGAGATTAACAGCTTAAGCCAGATTTAAGCCGTAAACAGCCCCGCACCACCGATTCTGACGGTGTGCACAGGGCTGTTAAACGGGCTTAAATACGCGTTTAAAGAGCTTTTAACTCTCGTTTTAACGTTTCCGCCCCGGTTTTAAAGGGCGGTTTAAGGGTTTGCAACGGTACGGGTAACGGCAGTTTTACCGTTCCAGTTACGGCGTAAAAGCGGGCACAAATACGGTACAGATACAGCGCAGGGCACTCCCCCGGCCTACAGTTTTACGCCGTAACGCGCCCCCCTCAGCATTAGTTCTTAAGGGCGTTAGTTTTTAAGGCTTGCCGCGGGTACCCACTCCGGGTACTTGGGGGTCACGCCGTCACCGGAGCTCGTACCCTTCAGGCGGCGGCCAATCCACGGCAGGGCAAACTCGCGGACCCAGCGTGCCTCCTGCTCGATCTTCTCGCGGGCGGTCAGCTGCACCTCCGGGGGCAGTACCGATTCGGTGACCACACCGGGCAGGCCAAGCTGCGCCAGCACACGAGATGCGAAGCGTTCATGGCCGAGGCCGTTCATGTGCAGACGATCGTCAGCCCACAGACGCCAGTCAAGGAAGTCGTTCCAGCGCCAGTAGTCGATAATGTGTGCGCCGTGGTCCTCAGCAATGCCGCGCAGCAGCTCATTGTAGGTGGCGGTGCGGCCACGGGTGCGGGAGAAGGGGCCCTGGCCCTGCACATCCAAGCCCGTAATGGTCAGAATCGTGATGTCCTGGGCGCGCATGGCGGCGAAGGCTTCGTCGACGCGGGTCATGAGCTGGTCAATATCAACGTTGGGGCGCATGATATCGTTGCCGCCACCGTAGAACGTAACAATGTTGGGGCAGAGGTCGAGGGCTCGAGGCAACTGTTCATCCAGGATGGGGCCGAGCAGGCGTCCGCGGATAGCAAGGTTTGCGTACTGTGCCTGCGGGTCTACTGCACCGAGGCCTTCAGCAACGCGGTCTGCCCACCCGCGCAAGCTGTTGGGGCGGCGGCGGTCAACGTCGCCCACGCCTTCGGTGAAGGAGTCACCGATTGCCACGTAGCGTACTGATTCGCCGTTGAGCTTGCCGTTGGAGTCTAGGAGCGGGGTCGTCATTGTGTTCTTCTTTCTGGGCCTCTATAGAGAATGGCCCTTCTATGGAAGGAGCCGGTACACCCGCGCGGTGTACCGGCTCCTTCGCTTAGCTTTCGGTGCGTCCTGCTTTCCAGTATCCCACTGTTGCGGGCGCTTCATCAGATATGAGCGGGGGTTTCTTAGGATGCGACAGCTGAACCGGCAACGGCGGACGCACTCCGGGGATGCGGAACAACCACCACACTGCCGTCGTTAAACGGGTCCGCAACCTCGGCCTTCAGGCTAAAGATGGTGTGCAGGTTCTCGCGGGTGAGCACGTCGTGTGCTTCGCCTTGGGCAACGATAGAGCCGTCCTTCATCGCGACGAGATAGTCGGCAACTCGGGCGGCGAGATTCAGTTCGTGCAGCACCATAATCATGGTGGTGCCGCGCTGTTCGTTGAGTTCCGAGAGCAGGTCAAGTAGCTCCACCTGGTGTGCCAGGTCGAGGTACGTGGTCGGCTCATCCAGCAGTAGAATGTCGGTTTCCTGGGCGAGCGCCATGGCAATCCAGACACGCTGGCGTTGGCCACCGGAGAGTTCGGTGACCTGTCGTTCGGCGAGGGACATAGTGTCGGTGGCTTCTAGCGCCCAGGCGACAGCTTCGTCGTCTTCGGCGCTATTGCGTTTGAAGAGTCCCTGGTAGGGGTAGCGTCCTCGGGAGACCAGGTCGGCTACGGTAATGCCTTCGGGGGCGATGGGGTGCTGGGGCATGAGCCCGACCATGCGGGCAAAGCCTTTCATGGAGTATTCGTGGGTGGGTTTGCCGTCGAGGGTGAAGTCGCCGTTGAGCGGCTTGAGCAGTCGGGAGACACCACGGAGCAGGGTGGATTTACCGCAGCCGTTGGGACCGATGATGGCGGTGATTTTACCCTTCGGGAATTCGAGGGAGAGGTCTTTGACGATGGTGGTTTCGCCGTAGCCGAGGCTGACGTTCTCTACTTTAAGGGTGCGTTCGGTGATTTCTTTCATGGCGTCCTTTCTTCTCTAAGGCTTTTCCCGGGAGCCTCCTAACTTAGCCTATCCTAATTTCGGGTCAGAAAATAGCGGATCCCCCGAACCGTTCATACTTCTGTAGAACAGCACGGGGGATCCGCTATATTGGCGACCTTTAGAGGTTCACTTTTCCGCTCACGAGCCAGCCGCCTTCCGCTGCACGCTGGAAGACTTCCTGAGCCATGGTGCGGCCGTAGGTCTTGGAGACATGGTTATCGTCGAGGTAGACGTAGATGTTTCCAACCACGGGGCTGCACATGCCGTCCGGGCAGTACACGTCCTTCAGGTCTACCATGACGGCACCCTGGTTGCGGTACTTGTCGAAGATTTCCTTTGCAGGGTTTTCGGCGGCGTACTTGTCACTTGCGGGTCGTGCGCAGGAGCTCTTGTCGGCACCGGCCTTCTGAGCGCATTCGTAGATGTTGTATTCGAAGCGCGGGTTATCGCGCAGGCCGATGACCTGGACTCCTGCCTCGGTGAGGCGGCGGACCGTCTCGTCGAGGCTCGGGTCGACTCGTTCGTCGTTCGATCGTGCCTGGGCAACGGTGGCGATGAGCACCACGGTCTGCGGCTTACGCTTGAGAATTTCCTCGGTCATCTTGGTGTTGAATTCCGAGCATTCGTTGCTGGCGTTGACGGCGCGGACCGGGTACTGGCAGCCACCGAGCAGGTAGGTCTGCAGGTTGGTTTTGGTCTGTTCTGCGATGGGCTTGAAGATGCTCAGCGCCTGTTCGGCGTGGGAGTTACCGATGACCATGGTCAGCGGTGCGTCCTCGGGGCCGTACTTCTGCAGGCTGCAGTACTTGGCGAGTACCGGGTCGGAGGGCGCGAAGCCACCGGCGCAGGGGTCGCTCAGCCCGTCGAACTGGGTTTTGACGTCACCACCGGAGGGGATGGGGTTGTCAATGAGTCCCTGCTGGGCGCCGCCGATAGCGCGGGCGCCGGGGTAGTTTTCGCTGGCGGTCTGTACCTGCAGTTCGGCGTTCTGCTCAGACTGGGTGTTGCGGTAGCCTACCCATGCCTGTGCGGCTACCAGGGGTACGCCTGCGACCAGGAAGATCGCGAGGATGAAGGCGAGCTGGTCTGCCCAGGTCTTGACCGAGAAGACGGTCTTGAAGCGCATCTTCATCATGAGCCAGGGTACGAAGGGGTCCTTGCGGTAGCGCAGCGGCTTTTCGACGAAGCGGATGAGCAGCCATGCCAAGCCGATGGAGGCGAGGATGATGATGGTGCCTTCGATGACGTTCACGCGGGAGGTTCCGACGGCGCTGCTGTAGAGAATGAGGATGGGCCAGTGCACCAGGTACAGGGCGTAGGAGATGTTGCCGAGGTTCTGCAGGGGTGCGGAGACCAGCAGTCGGTCGATGCCCCAGCGGCTGTTGGTGCGGCCTGCCATGATGACGAGCGCACCGGAGATGACGGGCCAGAGTGCCAGGTAGCCGGGGAATGCTCGTTCCACGGGCAGGATTGCGCCGCAGGTGACCAGGCCGATAATACCGACCCAGCCCATGACGACTCGCGCTTTTTCGGGTGCTTTCCACTTGAGGGTGAGCATTGCCAGCAGGGTGCCGATGGCGAATTCCCAGAGGCGGGTGCGGGTGTCGAAGTAGGCGAAGCCCTGGTTGGTGTCGGTTTCGACGATGGAGAAGGTCAGGGATGCGACGAACACCGTGTTGAAGATGAATACCGCGGTGGTGAAGAGGTTCCCGCGGAATCGGTGCACGACGTAGGCTACTGCGGCGAAGAGCAGGGGCCAGATGATGAAGATCTGTCCCTGGATGGAGAGCGACCAGAAGTGCTGGAAGGGTGACTTCACGGAGGCGTTTTGGGCGTAGTAGTCTACGGAGCTGAACGCGAGGTTCCAGTTCTGGAAGTAGAACAGGGAGCTCGTTGCGTCGGTTACGGTTTGCGACCAGCGACTGGGCGCGAGCACGAAGAAGGACGCAATGGTGGTACCCGCGATAACCACGGTGGCTACGGGTAGCAGTCGCTGGAAGACGTGCATCCAGTAGCTGAAGAGATTGAGGGGTTTGCCTTCGTTGATCTTGCGCATGAAGGAGAGCGAGAGCAAGAAGGCGGAGATGAAGAGGAAGACATCCACGCCGCCGGAGACTTTGCCGACCCAGACATGGTAGAGCACCACGAGGAGCACAGCGAAGGCTCGCAGGCCCTGGATTTCGGGGCGGAATCCTCGCGATTCGATGAATTCTTCGAGGGGGTAGTCGTTGGTTTCGCGTGCTTTGACGGTGCGCAGCGCCGCGGTACGGGTGCCCTGCGAGGCGGGGGCCTGCGGGGTTCCGAAGGTTTCAGACATACTTGGTTCCTCAGGGCGGGTAGACGATGTGCTGGTGCGGGTCCCTAGACACTCGAGGACACTCGCTACAATAAAATCCTGATTCGCACCTCTGCTATGAGGCTGGTGCGAACCAGGATTTTTCTGAGCCCCCTACCGGATTCGAACCGGTGACCCTCTGTTTACAAGACAGATGCTCTGGCCAACTGAGCTAAGGAGGCAACCTGTCCAGTGTACCTTATTCTCTTGGTTGAGTCTGCTTAGCTGTTCTTTTAGGGTTTGGTTGAGAATACTTCTAAATTATGGGGTGATGGCATGTTCGTTTCCTTCGTTTTACCCCTTCTGAGAGGCTCTTCTGTAGGAGGCGCCGGGCGTTATCTCCAGCGCCTTGCTGAGTCTTCTTCCCTTTTCTTCCTCCCCCCCCCTACTTACCCTTTAGAGCGTCAGATACATACAAAAACCCGGTAGCCTCACGCGGAGGTTACCGGGTTTTCGTATCGAAGCGGTTACTTCTTCTTAGCTTCGATCTTGTTCTTCAGGAAGGTGCTGAAGTCGTTGCTGGTGTACTGGTCGCCATCAACGAAGACGGTGGGGGTACCCTGAATGCCGTTCTTTGCGGATTCAGCGTTGACCACGTCCACGAAGGGGCGCCACTTGCCATCGTTCATATCAGAGCCGATGGAAGCGTGGTACTTCGAAGCAATGTCGGCGATCTGCTGGTTGTTCATGTCGCCGCGGCCCTGGTGAGTAAAGATCTCGCGCTGGTAGTTCAGGAAGTCGCTGGTGCTGACCTGGTTTGCCACGGAATATGCTGCTGCCGCGTTACGTGCGGAGTAAGCGGTGGGCGAGGAGCGGTCCAGGAAGGTCAGGTTGCGGATTTCCAGGGTGATGGTGCCGTCTTCAACGAGCTTCTGGATTTCTTCACCGTACTTCTTCTCGAACTCTGCACAGTGCACGCAGTTGTAGTCCTGGAAGATGGTCACGCGTACGGGCTGGCCGTTCTTGGCTGCCTCTTCAGCGGTCTGCACGCCGGGGGGCAGGGTGTTGACTGCTGCTGCGGTTCCATTGACCATGGGGGTCACGGAGGAGGTCGAGGTTGCGAGCTGCTTGAAGTCGCGGGTCTCCTGGGTGGAGGAGTTCTGGACGATGCCGTCCTTGGTCAGCACAATGCCACCGTATTCGTTGGCGCTGGCGGGCACGGGCCCGCTTTCTGCTACCTTGGTGTTCTTGTTGCCGTTGACTACGACGAAGCCGATGATACCTACGATGATGAGGACCACGGCGAGTACGCCGAACTGGAGCCAGCGGCGGCTTGCCTGGCTGGGGCTCTTCTTGGCCTGCTGGGCCGCAATCTGGCGGGCTTTTTCGCGGGCGTCGGTCGACATGCCTGCTCCTTTGGTTGGGAATATGGGTGGCGGTTCGTCCACTTCTTCTAGCCTACTCCGGTTGGAGTGAGCGTCCATCCGAGCAAAGCTCAGATGACCTGGCTCTTCCGGCCCGGGGTTGTTTGTATCCCCTATAGGGTGTTCTAGAGCTCTAGCTTCTGCCGTATATAGCAGCTGAAAGCTATGTCGATCAGTCCCTATCACGTGGATAGGTTCTGTCTTTTCTCTAGTGTGGACGTACCGCGCTACCCGTCTAGCCTACCGAATGGGTGCCTTATCGGCTAGTTAATACTCTGACTGAGATATCGTGGTGTCTGTTCTCACGCTCTCAGCTTATTTTCCCCGTAAACTTTCGTAGCATTGGGAGGCGCCTCTCCCCTCTGCCACAAGTAGCGCACAAGTATAGCGCCGAGGCACCCATCCGGTTCAGCTCACCATCGGTTAGGGGATGTTATAGACTTCCACTCCCCCAATGAACGGGCGAGTATCGAAGTTCCCCTTCCATTTCACGCTCAGACCATGCTTCTCCAGTACGGGGATAATAGTGTCCTTCATGAGCTCCACGGAGAGCTTCTTGTGAAGGGCACTGATCTCTTCCTTCTGCGCGTCGCTCAAGGTATTCCATTTTTCTTCGTCCCTGGGGTAGGCGAGGAAGGAACCAAAGCCGACGTAGGTGCCTCCGCTCTCAGCGAGGCTTTCAGTGTCCTGCTGGTGGAAGTAGATGTATCCCTTCCATTCACGGCTATCGTCGATCTCATCCCAGATCTCTGCGGATGCGCAGGTACCGCAGCAGGTGAAGTTCTGTCGTGCAATGACGCCTTCTTCTTCCAGGGCTGCGAAGGCACGGTTGAGGTTGGAGTTCTTCTGCATTTCGGGGGTAATGCCCAGCTCAGCAGCAAAGGCACGACGACGCTTGATGAGCTCTTCCACGTACTCCTCTACGCGCTTTTCCCAGAGCTTGCTGTCTTCGTTCTCCCCATCGTATTCCAGACCAAGTACATCCATCACATAATCGGTGATCGTTTCTACGTACTGCTCAGTATCAGATTCACCCATGAACAGCAGGGGCCAGATGGGCCAGAGCAGCTCAGCTTCGTCTTCTTCGTCCAGTCCCCATTCTTTGGGGAAGGGCGGGTCGAGGCGTTCTTCGCTCCAGCGTTCGTAGATGCTCTTCTCACCAGCCATGATGATGCTCCTTTGCTTGCTCTCTACTCGTTGAAGTAGAGATGTGGACTGCTCTTGTTGTTAAGGTATCAAGAGTTTCTCTACCTCGCCTTCTATTTCGTCATTCAGGCGGATCTGTGAACTCCCCATCTCATCGCCTCTGTATCAGGTCGGCACGCTGTCTGGCGAGGTTGCATCCCCTGTTCCTCTGCCTCTCTGCAGCGTCTTCGAGTCTTTGGATCTATGAGTCTCTGAGTCTCTGCACCTTTACTGAATTAGGTGTCTTTCGTTCCAGGAGTTTTCGTTCTAAGAGTTTTTGGGTACACAAAAAGAGGGGAAGACCTATAAGGTCTTCCCCTCTTGAATAAAAAACCCGCGGTGACCTACTCTCCCACACCCACAAAAGTGCAGTACCATCGGCGCGAAGAGTCTTA
>ERZ772979.373-NODE-373-length-32688-cov-3.280330_pt1 | contig 32688 bp, 27 predicted proteins | sample MGYA00511130_ERZ772979 | MGnify/ENA primary metagenome ERZ772979 (study PRJEB29015, sample SAMEA2738103) | human oral metagenome | biome: human oral; feature: human-associated habitat; material: saliva | place: China | collected 2186 ... | reverse complement strand
GATTTGTGGGGGGGCTTTCACCAATTTTTCGTTCATCTCGCATGGATGTCGATATGCACTACAACCCTCCAGGGATTCGGGGCGAGCCGAGGTATTTGGAAGGTGTTGCACGCTTTACAAAGCTTCATGGTTCCCTTGATTGGTTCGATGTAGAGGGAGATATCAGGCGGATAGGACTTCCCTTTGGTGCAAAATCACTCACCCCCTTTTTGGAAGCTGCACGAATTGAGGGGGATTATTCTCGTCTTATGATTTATCCAAACTCTGCAAAGGATCGAGAGACGGCAGAATATCCTTACGTCGAGTTGTTTCGTGACTTTGCCGCTGCAATATGTCGACCGAATAGTACACTCGTTACCTATGGATACAGCTTTGGAGATGACCATATCAATCGAGTAATTCGTGATATGTTGACGATTCCATCGACGCATTTAGTCATTATATCCTATGATGATGTTTCTCGTAGAATCAGAGATAAATATGAGACATGGGGACGAAAGAGTCAGATCTCCCTACTTGTTGGAAAAGATGTCGCCGATCTTGGCGAGTTGGTTCATCATTATTTGCCAAAACCTGCAATTGATCGTGCAACAATGAGGATGGCAGAGATTTTGCGACAGCGTTTTAACCAGCCGTGTGATAATAAATCGGAAGGTGAATAAGTCATGAATACGCTTATGGAAAATGCTGAATCAATGAAGATTGGCAGTGTTGATTTTGTCTCTCCAAATGAAATCAGGGTCTTGCTTGATTTGGATGCGCCGAGTGATGTTGCTCTCAATGCCGGTACCCCACGACCATTTCCGCGCGTCAACAACTATGTGCTCGTGCCTGCTGAGGGCGGCTTCCTTGTTGCTCAAGTCGAATGGATTACGATTGAGCGGGCTCAATTTCCAAAGAGGCGAGGAATGCAGGATTTCGGTGTCTTGGATTTGCCCTATCCACTCCGCAAGATGAGCGTTGTACCGATTGGCCTCCTTCGGGAAAAATGGTGTGAAATCATTGCATACACTTCCTATGAATTTTCACGTGGAATAGAAGTGTTTCCAACAGTTGGAGATCCTGTCCTTATCCCGACACAGAATCAACTTCGGTATATTGTTGAATCTGGGAGTAATCGCAGAGTTCCTATTGGTGTAAGTCCGCTCGCTGGAAATGCCACGGTTGCAATAGATCCAGATCGTTTGTTCGGAAGACACTTTGCTGTTTTGGGAAATACCGGGAGTGGGAAATCCTGTTCTGTTGCGGGGCTTATTCGATGGTCAATCGAGGCGGCTCAGAAGGGACGAAAGGAGTCCCCACATAGTCGATTTATCATACTTGACCCGAATGGTGAATACACAAAATCATTTTCCGGCATGGAGAATGTCCGTATTTATGGTGTCGAGAAAAATGAAAGTCTTGCTATAAAACAGTTACGGGTGCCATTGTGGCTCTGGAATACTTCCGAATGGGTGGCATTTGCACAAGCTGGTGGCAAGGCACAAAAACCTACGCTCGTACAGGCGTTAAGGTGTGTGAGAGATGGACAAATTGAAGTAACGCATGCAGAAAGGGAGGATATGCGTCGGTTTTTAAGAACCTTGGTGGAGATTTCTACGTTAGAATGTAAATCTGGAACTCCCTGGGGAATTTTTCCTAAGTCTAAAAACTTTTTCATGAAGATAAAAAAGTGGAAAAAAGGACTGCAGTCCTCAGATATATTCACAGATAACGAAGAGGCTGTTTTATTAAAATTGCATGCATATCTTGATGAATTAATCACACCACGAGAGGATCAATATGCACATCATGACTTTGAAAGAGAAGAAATAAAAGAATTAATTTCCTTGTTAAAAGAAGCTCATTATACTTTTGGTGGCTCAGATGCAGACGTCCTACCCATAGATGCAGATATTCCTCGACCATTTACAGGAGAGGATTTCCTACACAGTCTTGAGGCAAATGCAGAGCTTCTGAATACATCAGAATATGTGGAAACTATGCTGATGCGAGTGAAAACGCTTCTTTCGGATGCAAAGTTAAAGCCTGTTATTTCTGCGGAGCTTGATATTACACTAGAGAGTTGGTTGGATCAATATATATGCCCGTCGAATGGTTCGGCTAGCAGTATTACTATTATTGATCTTTCACTTTTACCGGTAGAGGTTGTACATATCATTACGGCAGTGATGGCTCGTATTACATTGGAAGTGCTGCAGCGATATCGACGAGAGCATAGAGGTGAGACCCTGCCCACTGTTTTGGTAATGGAAGAAGCACATACTTTTATCAAACGATATCGCGATGATGCAGAAAATGTCGATGCGTTTGCCTTGTGTACCCGTGTATTTGAGAAGATCGCACGTGAAGGAAGAAAATTCGGATTGGGCTTAGTATTGTCCTCACAGCGCCCAAGTGAACTATCACCGACGGTTCTTTCACAATGTAATTCCTTTTTGCTGCACCGGCTTTCCAATGATCGAGATCAAGAGCTGGTGAGTAGACTTGTGCCGGATAACCTGAGAGCTCTACTGCGAGAGTTGCCCTCACTGCCGGCGCAAAATGCAATTTTATTAGGTTGGGCGTCAGAACTTCCTGTTATGGTTAAGATGAACCATCTACCCTATAGCTTCAGGCCAAGATCAGATGACCCAGGATACTGGGAGGCTTGGACAAAGGGGAGAAGAAACATAAATTGGAAGAATATAGCAGAAGCCTGGCAAGGGTATTCGACATCGCCAAGTTGTGACTCGCCCACATGAGATGGTATAGAGTTTATGCTGGATGTAAATCATTCCGTAAGCTCTCCGAATATGTTATAATGCCACAAGGAGAGCGGGCGACGAGTATATGACAGCAACGAATATGGACATGACAGAAGAATACAAGGCAAAGCCCATCCTAAAGTGGGCAGGCGGGAAGACGCAGCTGCTCGGCGAGTTGTGCGCGAAGGTACCGTCGCACTATGGAAAATACATTGAGCCGTTTTTTGGCGGCGGGGCATTGTTTTTCGCGTTGGAGCCGGAGCACGCTGTTCTTGCGGACAGCAATCCGGAGCTCATCAATATGTACCGTGAAGTCGCATCGAACGCAGAGCAGGTCATCGCATATCTGGAGCAGTATGAGAATACCAGCGAGCGTTTCTATGAGGTGCGTGCACTCGATTGGGAGCAGCTGCCTCCAGCAGAGGCGGCTTCACGGATGATCTTCCTCAACAAGACTTGTTTTAACGGGCTTTACCGTGTCAATAAGAAGGGGCAGTTCAATGTACCCTTTGGGCGGTATAAAAATCCAAAAATCTGTGATCGTGCAGCGATTCTTGCGGCGTCGCGCGTCCTTTCGCGTGCAGACATCATCTGCGGTGATTATCTGGATGTCTTGGAACATCATGCGGCGGCAGGGGATCTGATCTTTCTGGATCCGCCGTATCTGCCGATCTCGGCGTATGCGGATTTCAAGCGCTATACGAAGGAGCAGTTCTATGAGGAGGATCATGTACGTCTCGCAGAGATGGTCACACGTCTCTATGAGCGCGGGTGCTATGTGATCCTTACGAACTCGAATCATCCGCTCGTGCATGAGCTTTATGCGCCGTACCGGATTGATATCGTTCAGACGAAGCGACATATTTCCTGCAATGGGAAGAGTCGTAAAGGGGAAGATGTGATCGTAACGGCAACCCCTGCGCCGTACCCGCGTATTACACTCAGCGAGGCACCCCTTTCGCTGCAGGTTTCACACTATCCGCCGACGCGCTTCATGGGGTCGAAGCAGAAGCTTCTCCATGAGGTTTGGGCGGTCGCGTCACAGTTTGGCGCAGAGACCATTACAGATCTCTTTTCTGGCTCAGGGATTGTCAGCTATATGTTCAAGGCGCAGGGCAAGACTGTCTTGAGCAATGATTATATGGCGATGTCAGCGACGTTCTCAAAGGCGATGGTGGAAAATAATACGGTTACACTTTCGTCACGCACGGCGGAGGAGCTGCTTCTCGCACAGAAGGACTCGGATCACTTTGTTGCACGAACGTTTCAAGGAATCTACTATACCGATGCGGAGAATGAGCTGATTGATACGCTGCGGACGAACATTCGGGATCTGCGTAATCCGTACGAGCGGGCGATTGCGATGACGGCACTCATTCGCGCATGCATCAAGAAACGTCCACGCGGCATATTTACATATACAGGGCATCGTTATGATGATGGCCGAAAAGATCTGAAAAAATCATTGGCAGAACAGTTCCTTGCAGCAGTGGAATTGGTGAATGCGGCGATCTTTGACAACGGTCGGGTGAACCGCTCACGCTGGGGCGATGCGATGACGCTCCGAATACCGGCGGATCTCGTCTACATGGATCCGCCCTACTACTCACCGCTCTCGGACAATGAATATGTGCGCCGTTACCATTTCGTCGAGGGACTTGCACGGGATTGGGAGGGCGTGGAGATTCAGGCGCATACGCTGACGAAAAAATTCAAGTCCTATCCAACTCCATTCTCTTCACGTCTCGGTGCGGCAGAGGCATTTGACCGCCTGTTTCGTAAGTTCGCTCAGAGCATTCTGGTTGTGTCTTACTCTTCAAACAGTTTGCCGACGCAGGAGGAGATGCTCGCTCTGATGGCAAAATACAAGGAGCACGTTGAGGTAATTCCTGTGGACTACCGATATTCATTCGGCAATCAGGGGGCTGCGAAAACACATCGGAACTCTGTGCAGGAGTATCTCTTTGTCGGGTATTGAGGGGATGTGATGATGGTGCGGGAAATCGATATCTGGTTGGTCGGCAATACGGGATTGCGCAGCCCGAACCGTATTCAGGAGGGGTTTCGCATCTATGCAGAGTCTTCATTTGTGGGGAATTTTCGCAGACGGGACAACGAAATCGGTTTCATGAATCTCCTCAATGAACGCGGCATCATCCACAACAAGGCGGGAAAGGATGTCTCTGGCAGCCATGCACGAAAGTGGCGGCTGATGTTCGCGAAGAACGGACTGATTTACCCCAAGCTGAAAAAGATGAAGGAGAAACAGGCCTCTCTTGGTGCACTCGACACCGTTACGCCGTTTGGACGTACGTTCCTCATGGCAGACACCTATCCAGCGATGCAGGAGTGCTTCCTCCGTGCGATGAGCGTGGCACAGGAGATCCTGCCGGAGGGAGGTTATTTCGCACCACTGCGTTGGGTGCTGACAATTATGTTGGAGCTCGAGCGACGCACGGGTTCGTCCGAGATCAGCCGCATTGAGTTTGCCCTCTGGGCACAGACGACAACACCGCAGGACGATCTCTCTGCCGTTGTGGATCGCATTCTTGACCTCAGGGAGCGCCGTCAACATGCTGCGTCGAAGAGGAAGTTTGATCGCGGCGAAATCGAACGGCGTGCGGAGTGCTACCACAAGAAAGCGGATAATTTCCTCGACTACGCAGATATGAATATGCGCTATCTCAGGATCACAGGCATCTTCCAACGCAGAGGCAGAGGGCTGATGATCCTGCCGACGAAGCATGTTCTGGTGGAGCAGCTTGCGCAGTCATCGGTGTCGGAGGATTCGCTCCTGCATTCATATAAAGTATTGTGTGCCGGAGCTCCTCTGCCGACGGACGATGTTCCCGTTGCACGCAAATTGTTGGATGCGCTGCAAAAACTCCTAAAGGAGCGTCACATCGCATTTGAGGCTCCCGCGCCACCTCTCGAGACAGCGGTACAGATCAATGTTGCACGACAGAGACTTGAGCAGCTCTTGGCGCAGACGGATGAGATGCAGTATGCGCGGCGCCAATGCCACGAATGGCGTGAGATCTCGGACTATATGACACTTATCCTGCGCGGCGGCGGCAAGAAGACCTATGATGAGGACTATGAAATCGAGGTGCCGCGGGATGAGCTGCCTGTGTACCTCGAGTGGATTCTGTGGCGTGCAATCCTTGCCATCAATCACCTGACTACGATGCCGTACGAGGTGCGCGGGTTTAAGATGGATGCGGACTTTATGCCGGTCAGTACCGCAGGCGGCGGAAAGGGCGATCTCTACAGCGAGTTCGACGATTTTGCGATCCTCACGGAGGTTACGATGTCCTCGTCCTCGCGGCAGGAGGCGATGGAGGGGGAGCCGGTGCGTCGTCATGTTTCTGATGCGGTTCTCCGATGGGCACCCAAGCCGGTCTACGGGCTCTTTATCGCAGTGAAGATCGATACGAATACGGCAGAGACATTTCGCCATGGGATATGGTATACGAAAGAGGATGTGCGGCAAGAGCTGCAGATCGTTCCATTGACACTGGCACAGTATCAGATGTATTTTAATGCAATGTTTTCTTTCGGTAATGCAGTACCTGCGCGTGTGCGTGAGCTGCTGCGCTGTTGCGGGGAGAATCGTGCGGTGATGGATGCGCCTGCATGGAAGTCGCATATTGAACATACTGTGCGAAGCCATGTAGATGAGCTGCAACGGATGTCACAGACGGGTAGCCATGCCTACATCTACGAGGAAGGGCAGACCCTCACGGCGGCGGACAGGAAGTGTTTTGATCGGGATACAGATTTGTCACATGGTATGCAAATTCGTTAACGGAATCGCTGATAAAATAGAGCTTCAGATTGGCGTATATTTTTCGTCCTGTCAAGGAGACAAGTCGGACGCATAGCAAGTACGATATAGAAGAAAAGAGCGTGTTTCTCATGCTGTGCGCGGCAAAGGGGGTGTATCATGCAGCGGCGATATATTTTTGCGGGACTGATGCTAGCTTTGTTGGCCGGCGTAATTTTCTACCTCCGCACTGGGCAGCGGGAACAGATTGACTTTGAGCAGGTGGAGCCGATCCCGGGATATAAGATGGAGATGCGGGAGGCGCCACTGCGCGTGGCGATGATCTCGGTATTGAACCATGCGCGCACAGAGGGGTATCAGAGTCAGATGGTGCGCAGTCTCGGGCGGCTACTCGGGCGACCGGTGCTGCTCCTGCACCGCCGCAGCTACGCCGAGATCAATCAGCTGTTGGCCAAGGGAGATGCGGATGTGGCGTTCCTCTCAAGCGGTGCCTATATGGTGTATGGGAAAAAGGAGGATGTACGTCTCTTGGCGATGCCGGAGCGAGGAGGGACGAACTACTATTTCTCGTATTATTGGACACGGATGGACGTGTGATGGCACATACATTCACGAAAGGGATGCCCCTACACCTGCGTGAACTGCACGGGGAGGGCGGCGAAGAGCCGGAGGTATTGCGCGTGAACAAAAGCCTTGGGCAGATCCAGGACATTCGCTGGCCGATCGAGGGCGGTGCACTCGGCGCAGTTCGTGTCGGTGTGAGCGAGGATGCACTGCGGGAACTGCTGGTCTCCAATGTGTTGAAAATGGTGGGGATCACGCTGGTTATCCTGCTCCTCGCAGCAATTCTGATCTTTCGCCTGTCGAAGATCCTGACGCGTCCACTCCATCATCTTATGGAACGTGCAGAGCACATCTCCAAGGGACATTTCTCGGGGCGTGCGATCACATTCCCCACGACGGATGAGATCGGGCGTTTAGCGAATGCGATGAACGATATGGAGCGGCATCTGCGTGAGGGAGCGCAGGAGCGCAGCCGCCTCCTGCGGCATATCATGACAGCGCAGGAGGAGGAGCGTAAGCGAATCGCAATGGAGCTGCACGACGAGAGCGGGCAGACGCTGACGGCACTGCTCTTTTCCCTGCGTGCACTCGCGAACGAGACGGACGATGAAAATATGCAGAAGGCGCTGCTTGCGATCCGTGACGAAACGGCAGATACGCTTGCGCGGCTGAGGAGTCTCGCGGTGGAGCTGCGTCCGCCGGCATTGGATGAGCTGGGAATCGCGGCGGCACTGGAGAAGCTGGTCGCGGACTATCGACGCAAGCACGCGGTGGACATAGAGCTCAGCTGTACGATCGAGGTGATTCCCGGCGACGTGGAGAGTCTGGCGGTCTATCGGATCGTCCAGGAGTGTCTGACGAATATCGTACGTCATTCCCATGCGACACGGGCACAGATTTGCCTGACCGCAGAGGAACGCATCGTGCTCTATGTGAAGGACAACGGCGACGGCATCACACCGGAGCGTATCCGTGCGGCGCGACGGGAGAACCACATGGGGATCTATGGGGTCGTGGAGCGTGTACGCTTGCTCGCGGGGCGCATGGAGCTCTCCGCTGAGCTGCCGGAGTGGACAACAGTCTATCGCATTGAGCTGCGCGGAAGGGGAGGGCTGACGGATGAATCTGATGATTGTGGATGACCATTTACTGATCCGCGCGGGGATGAAGCTGCCCGAGCGGCTACATCTCAGTGTCAAGACAGTGGACACACATAAGAAGCATATTTACGAGAAACTAGACTGCAGTCGACGTAGTGAACTTGTCACGCTCGCTCTGCGGAACGGGCTTTTGCAGTAGCGTGTAGAGACGTATCAACAGCACCCCACATCGGATTTTTTCTGATGTGGGGTTCTGTATTTCTGATAAAAAAATGGGGAGAAATCTGAAAAAAAACAGAACTTTGCCGATGGTCGGGAAATGCTGCATTCACTATACTGCAGATAACATAAAGTTCGCAAAGGAGATGAATTCATTATGTCAATTTTTTCACCGGCACCGCACATCGAGCGGCTGCCTGCCGACCAGATTGACGAGCGGTACAAGTCGCTCCGACGACAAGTTTTTCTCGGAACATTTATCGGGTACGCGACCTTCTACCTGATTCGCAAGAACTTCAGTCTCGCGATGCCCTACATGATTCAGGACTATGGCTACTCCAAGGCGGATCTTGGCATCGTCCTGACCATGCTTTCGGTGGCGTACGGCGTGAGTAAGTTCGTCATGGGAAACATCTCGGATCGTTCGAATCCGAAGTATTTTGCCACACTGGGCATCCTGCTCAGTGCGCTCGTAACGCTTGCGTTCGGCGTCGTGCCGGGGGTCATGACGAGCATTCCGATCATGTGTGCGCTGAGCTTTATGAACGGATGGTTCCAGGGAATGGGCTACCCGCCGTATGCAAAATCGATGGTGACGTGGTTCTCCCAGACCGAGCGCGGTGCGTGGTGGTCGTGGTGGAACGTCTCGCACAACCTTGGCGGCGGGCTGATCGCACCGCTTGCGACGGCAGGCATTGCCCTCTTTGGCACATGGAACAGTATCTTCTTTTTCCCTGCGCTGATCTCCATCGTCCTCGCTTTTATTACCTTCTTCCTCCTGCGTGATACGCCACAGTCCTGCGGTTTGCCGCCGATCGAGGAGTACAAGCACGACTATCCGAAGGAGCACGGTGCCGTCATGGACAAGCAGATGACGGCGAAGGAAGTCCTGATGAAGTACATCATCAAGAACAAGCTGCTCTGGTACCTTGCAATTGCGAACATTTTTGTCTACTTCATCCGCTACGGTGTTGTCGACTGGGCACCGACGTATCTCGCCGCGGTCAAGGGCTTCTCCAAGGAGAGCTCGCGCTGGGCGTACTTCCTCTATGAGTGGGCCGGGATCCCGGGCATGCTCGTGAGCGGCTATCTCAGTGAGCGCGTATTCCGTGGTCGGCGTGCGCCCGCAACGATGATCTTTATGACGTTCGTCATCGTCGCAATCCTCGTCTACTGGTTCAACCCACCCGGCAATATCCTCGTGGACAACCTCGCGTTGATTGCCATCGGCTTCCTCATCTACGGGCCGGTCATGATGATCGGTCTGCAGGCGGCGGACATGGTGCCGCGTGTTGCAACGGGCGGCGCAACCGGCCTAACGGGACATGGGTTACATCGTCGGCTCTGCGTTTGCCGGTGTCTACATGGGCTTCGTCGTCGATCACTTCGGCTGGACGGGTGGTTTCATCAGCCTTCTCGCCTCCTGTGTCCTCTCAATTTTCTTCCTGTTCATGACGATGGGCGGAAAGAAAATGGTGGAATAAAGAAAACGTTGAATGTCTATAAAAGAGTCCCGCTTCATTCGGTTTTCTCCGAATGAGGCGGGACTCTTTTTAATCGTTGATAAAACGAAGTTTGTCAGGTTGATGCAACATTTTTTGTCCTGCTAAGAAAATTGCTGCTCGTTGGTGCAAAGAAAGGGATACAGCATCACTTTGGTTCCTGGATGCGATACCCTTATGTGTACTTTATCCGTGCTTTTCTAGCTCACCGCAGATTCCTGTGATGCACATCCACCGCCGGCAGGTAGACCAGACGGCAGAGCACGGCGGCGACGACTGCGATGACCGCACCGATGTAGCCGATGTGGGCGAGGTGGTCAGCCCCCGCAGCGAGCCCGCCGATGTACGTCCCGCCGCCGATGCCGAGGTTAAAGATCCCCGAGTAGATCGCCGTCGCGACCGTCGATGCGTCGCGCGGGACGATGGTGAGCACCTCCGCTTGGAACATCGTATTGTAGAGCGTCGCGAGCACGCCGAGCACCATCGCCAGCACGATCATCGTGCCGGCGGAGATGGCTGCCGCCTGCCAGAGAAAGAGCATGGCGGCGACCCCGACCAGACACCAGCGCAGCAGGGAGAAGCGGTGCCTGCCGTACATACGCGAGAACACGAGGCTCGCGATGATGCCGCTCACCCCGAGCAGCATGAGTGCCGCCGTAATGAGATCCGGCGAGAACGAGGCGACCGTATGCAGGAACGGCTCGATGTAGCTATACATCGTGAAATACGCCGTCGCAAAGAGCGCTGTCATGATGTAGATACACGCCAGCGCAGGCTGACGCACGAGAGACGGCAGCTCACGGACACTGACCCCCGCCCCCGGTGTACGCTGCGGCAGGAGAACGGCGAGATAGACGAACGCGACAGCGGCGACCACGGCGAGCAGGAGGAACGTCATGCGCCACCCTGCGGCGAGCCCGATCACGCGGCCGAGCGGGAGCCCGACAATCGTCGCGACCGAGCTGCCCGTCACGATCATACCGAGTGCCGTCGGCTGATGCTCGCGCGTCACGAGACGCGTCGCGAGCGGCGCGGCGATCGACCAGAAAATCGAGTGCGCGCAGGCGACGACAATACGCGCCCCGAGCAGCATCTCATAGCTCGTCGCGACCCCCGAGATCATCTGCCCGATACCGAAGAGCGCCACCATCAGAAGCAGCAGCTTCTTCAGCTCCATGCGGCAGGTCAGCAGCATCAGCGGCAGCGACAGCAGCGCCACCACCCACGCGTAGATCGTGATCATCTGTCCCGTCGCCGCCTCCGTCATGGAGAACGACTCCGAGATATCGATGAGCAGTGCGATCGGCATGAACTCCGACGTGTTGAAGATAAAGGCCGTAATCGTGATCCCAAACAGCATCATGTATTGGCGCGGCAGCATCGTCATAATACATCCCTCCCTATCTGTGTTTTCCTTGTGTGACAGTATCCACATTGTAAGGAAAAATAAAAAAAATGCAAGGGGGAAACGCCCTTTTTTGCGGAATTTCCGCGAACTCCTTAAAACTGTAAAATTGTGATAATGGCGCGCGTATCTTACCTATGTTATAATAATGATATAATTTTAATGTGAACGTTGCTGCGTCTCGTTCCATGATGGCATGAAAGATACATAGGGCTACGAAAGACTTGGTGGAGCAAAGTGAAGATATTCGACAACATCACGAACACCGTGCGTGACGACCTGCGTGCTGAGATCGTGCGCGGCAGCAGAGTATCCATTGCGGCGGCGTGTTTCTCCATGTATGCGTATCAGGAGCTGCGCGACCAGCTGGCGTCCGTGGAGGAGTTCCGCTTCCTCTTCACCTCGCCCACATTCATTCGAGAAAAGACGGCAAAAGAGAAGCGTGAGTTCTACATCCCGCGTATCTCGCGTGAGACGAGCCTCTACGGCACCGAGTTCGAGGTGCGCCTGCGCAACGAGATGACGCAGCGCGCGATTGCGAAGGAGTGCGCGGACTGGATCCGTGCCAAGGCGCAGTTCAAATCCAACACCGGCGGCGAGCAGATGATGGGCTTCATGACCGTCTCCTCTGCCGAGAAACAGACCGTCTATGTCCCGATGAGCGGCTTTACCACCGTGGATCTCGGCTGCGAGCGCGGAAACAATGCCTATAACATCGTGCAGTGCATGGACGAGCCGCAGGCAGCGCAGATGTATATGCGCACCTTCGACGAGCTCTGGAACGACCCCGCGCGCATGCAGGACGTCACGGATGCCGTCATCGAGAACATCAGCACCGCCTACGCCGAGCACGCGCCCGAGATGATCTACTTCACGACGCTCTATCACGTATTCAGCGAGTTCCTGGACGACCTCTCTGAGGACGAGCTCCCGAACGAAGCCACGGGATTCAAAGAGAGCAAAATATGGAGCATGCTCTACGACTTCCAGCGCGACGCCGTCCTCGCCATCATCCACAAACTCGATACATACAACGGCTGCATCCTCGCGGACAGCGTCGGCCTCGGCAAGACATTTACCGCACTTGCCGTCATGAAATACTATGAGAACCGCAACAAGAACGTCCTCGTCCTCTGCCCGAAAAAACTCGGAGAGAACTGGAACACCTACAAGGACAACTACGTCAACAACCCACTTGCTGCGGATCGTCTGAACTACGATGTGCTCTTCCATACCGACCTCTCGCGCAGCCACGGACAGTCAAATGGGCTTGATCTGGATCGCCTGAACTGGGGCAACTACGACCTCGTCGTGATCGACGAGTCGCATAACTTCCGCAACGGCATCGGAACGCACAGCCGCACGCAGGAGAACCGCTATCAGCGCCTGATGGAGCGTGTCATCCGCGCCGGCGTTCGTACCAAGGTCCTCATGCTCTCTGCGACGCCGGTCAACAACCGCTTTACCGATCTAAAAAATCAGCTCGCCCTCGCCTACGAGGGGCACGCGGCAAACCTCGACGAGCGCCTCGACACATCGAGGAGCATCGAGGACATCTTTCGACAGGCACAGAGCGCATTCAACACATGGAGCAAAGAGGAGCCCGGGGAACGCACGACGGACACACTGCTGCGCAAACTCGACTTTGACTTCTTCGAGTTGCTCGACAGCGTCACCATCGCGCGCTCGCGCAGACACATCGAGAAATATTATGACACGAGCGCCATTGGCAAATTCCCCACGCGTCTAAAACCCATCTCCCTTCGCCCGCAGCTCACGGATCTGGCGGACGCGATCAACTACCATGAGATCTACGAGCAGCTCATGCAGCTCACACTCTGCATCTATACGCCGTCGGACTACATCCACCCGAGCAGACGGGACAAATACAAAGACCTCACCCACAACAAGGGCGAGAACCTGACACAGACAGGACGCGAACGCGGCATGCAGCGCCTCATGAGCATCAACCTGCTCAAGCGCCTCGAGAGCTCCGTCCACTCATTCCGCCTGACCCTTGGTAAAATCAAGGCGGGCATCGATGCGGCGATCACGGAGATCAACCGCTTCGAGCAGTCCGGCCATACGGATCTCCCCCTGTATGAGATGGAGACAACAGACCTCGACATGGACGACGAGAACACCGAGCTCTTTGCCGTCGGGAAAAGAGTACCCATCGATCTGGCAGACATGGACTGGAAATCCTGGCGGAGGGAGCTGACAAAGGACAGCGAAATACTGGCCGTCCTCACGAACATGGTGGCGGACATCACCCCTGCACACGATACGAAGCTGCAGGAACTCCTGCGCCTCATCGCGGACAAGATCGAGCACCCCATCAACGAAGGAAATCGCCGTGTTCTCGTCTTTTCGGCATTTTCTGATACAGCGAAGTACCTCTACGAGCACGTCAGTACGTATCTCAAGGAAACATACGGCTGCGACACGGCACTCATCACCGGCTCCATCGACGGGCGCACAACGATCGCGGGCTTTCGCGCAACGCTCAACAACGTACTGACCTGCTTCTCCCCCCTCTCGAAGGGGCGGGACGTACTCATGCCGGGCAGCACGGCGGACATCACCGTCCTGATCGCAACCGACTGCATCTCCGAGGGGCAGAACCTGCAGGACTGTGACTACATGGTCAACTACGACATCCACTGGAACCCCGTGCGCATCATCCAGCGGTTTGGGCGCATCGACCGCATCGGCAGTCGGAATGCGTGTATCCAGCTCGTGAACTTCTGGCCGGATCTGACCCTCGACGACTACATCAACCTCAAGCCGCGCGTCGAGTCGCGCATGCGGCTCAGCATCATGACCGCTACGGGCGACGACGACCTCATCAACCCCGAGGAAAAGGGCGACCTCGAGTATCGTAAAATGCAGCTGAAACGCCTGCAGGAGGAGGTCGTCGACATCGAAGACATGAACGACGGCATCTCCATCATGGACCTCGGGCTCAACGAATTCCGCCTCGACCTGCTCGCATATCTAAAGGACCACGGTGACATGGACAAGAAGCCGCTCGGTCTGCACACCGTCGTTCCTGTGACGGACGAGCTCGGCGCGGGCGTCATCTTCGTCCTGAAGAACATCCGCAGCAGCATGGGCGTTGACACGCACAACCGTATCCACCCATTCTACATGGTCTACATCGGGCAGGATGGAACGATCCTCTGCGACTACCAGAATCCGAAGAAGATCCTCGACGACATCCGCCTCCTCTGCCGCGGGAAAAAAGAGCCCATCCGCGCGGCATACGAGCCGTTCAACCGCGAGACCAACGACGGACGCGACATGCGCAGCGTCTCTGTCCTGCTGAGCGATGCCATCCACTCCATCATCGACGTAAAGGAGGAGAGCGACATCGACAGCCTCTTCTCAGCAGGCGGGACGAGCGCCCTGCACAACGACATCGCGGGGCTCGACGACTTTGAGCTCATCTGCTTCCTCGTCGTGCGATAGGGAAGCACTGATAAATTCGGCACGACCATCTTGACGCATCTTTTCGCCAATCTGGCAGACCGGATTTCATCAGCAATTCCCTAGAAATGCTCCTGCACTTCATCGGATGTTAAAATATATACACATGAGCAAAGAATTTCTTCCCCTCCGTCGAACGAGAAACAATATCTATGGAGAAGTGTCAATTCTATACTTTCTGTTTATTATACAACGGAACACCTGCCTTGTAAACAAGGCAGGTGTTTTGTATACCTGAATTACAGTGTTTTCCCATTGTTTTTTATGATGAAAATATCCGAACAGCCTATTTTATTGGTTAAACCTCGGTTTGCGTTTCTCGAGGAATGCCGTCACAGCCTCACGATGATCCGCAGAGGCCCCTGCCTTCCCGAGATTTTCCGCCTCGATGCGGCTGTATGCCATGTAGTCACGGTAAAAGACTTCGTAGTATAGCTGCTTCTGCATGGCGACAGCACCGAGCGGACGGTGCAGGAGTTTTACGGCGAATGCACGCGTTTCCTCCTCCAGTTTCCCCTCGGGGGCGATTCGCGTTGCCAGTCCGAGGCGCAGCGCCTCCTCACCATAGACAGGTGTACTCAGTGCCATGAGCTCAATCGTCTTCGCAAGGCCGACAATCTGATGCAGGTGGTAGATGCAGCCCGTGTCCCCGGGCAGGGCGACGTTCGAGAACGCCGTGAGCAGACAGCTCTCTTCCGTCATAATGCGGAAATCTGCACCGAGCGCGAGCCCGCAGCCCGCGCCCGCCGCTGTGCCGTTCACCATCGCGATCACAGGTTTTCGGCACTTTCGCAGAGCGAGCGACGCCTGCCCCGTCAGCATGGAGAGTTCATAGCTGATGAATTCAAAGGTCGCCATCTCCTTGATGTCGCCGCCTGCGGAGAAATTCTTGCCCGCACCCGTGAGGATGATCACCTTCACCGCTTCGTCCGCATCACAATGCTCCACAGCCGCAATCAAATCGCGAAACATCTGCGCGTCCAGTGCGTTGTTTGACGCTGGACGATCCATAACGATCTGCGCGATACCATCCTGAATGGATTGCTTGATATGCTGATACATGGGAAACCTCCTATAGGGATACACAAAGGAAGGTGTCCCGCTCGAGCAGCGAGCGGGACATTCTCAACAGCTTGTCCTGCCAAGGAGCGGATGTGCGGTCGGACGCAGGTCACGCACGCGGATGAGGTGCAGTGCCTCTGAGAGATCAATGTCTCTACGTTCGGAACCGTTCTCGTACACGTAGACCGGATGCTCCGCACCGACCTCGCTGCCCGGCATATATACATACTCCGCCGTATGCGCATCACCAAAGATGATGCCGCGATCCAGCTGTGCTTCGCGTATCAAAACATATCCCTCCGCCAGAGCAGGTAGACCGCCAGCGTCGATACGCAGACAGCGAAGATGAGCACGCGCAGAAAGCCCGTCGGATCATCCTGATACGGCACCGGCACATTCATCCCTAGAAAACTTGAGATTACCGTCGGGATGGCGAGAATAATCGTAATTGCGGTCAGAAACTTCATCACGAGGTTCAGATTATTCGAGACGATGGACGAAAACGTATCGGCAAGACGCGCCAAGATCGTGCTGTATAGATCCGCCATCTCACGCGCCTGCTTATTCTCGATGATGACATCCTCTAGGAGGTCCTCGTCCTCCTCATACATGCGAAAGATATGATGGAGGGAGGTGTTCGTCCGCAGGCGCATCAGGCGGTCGAGCACCGCTCCGTTCGAGCGCAGTGCTGCATTGAAATACGTCAGGCCCTTCTGCAGCTGCAGCAGACGCAGGATTTCGCTGTTCTTCATATCATGCCGCAGCCGATCCTCGATCTCCTCGGTCAGCTTGCTGATCTGCCGCAGATAGCGCAGATAGAACACATCGGATTTATAGAGAATCTGAAAGAGGAACCGCGTCCGCTTGTACGTGCGGAACATCTTCGCTGTCCGCTCGTTGAACTCCGCGATGACGGGCGTCTCTTCGAGACAGACGGTGATGACATGCTCATCCGTGAGGATGATCGCAAGCGGCAGTGTATCGTAGCTGTCCTCGCCGCGATAGACGGGGACATTGGTCAGGATCATGACGGAGTCATCCTCAACATCCGTATGCGAACGCTCCTCATCGTCGAGAGCGGAACGCAGGAAATCGGGATCAACCTCTGTGAGGGTACTGACGACCTTCAGCTCGTACGGCGTCGGATTGACGATATTGATCCATGCCCCTTTGGACAGCGTCTTGAGTGACAGCTCCTGCAAGGGGCCGGATTCCATGGATTTATAAATCTGCAGCAAGGGAGAACGCTCCTTTCCGATCGTCCTCCCCCGCTGTCACCGCATCATAGCTGCGCAGCGAAGAGAGGACAAAATACACGTATGCGGCGGAGGCTGCAAAGGTGTATCGTCCATGCTCTTCACTTCCTTTCATCGTGCTCAGAAATTACCCTGCATCAAACATTAAAGCGGAAATTCACCACATCACCGTCGCGCATGACATAGTCCTTGCCCTCAAGGCGCACCAGTCCCTTGTCACGCGCTGCCGCAACACTGCCGAGCGAGACGAGATCGTCATAGTTCACGATCTCCGCACGGATGAACCCGCGCTCAAAGTCCGTGTGAATCTTTCCTGCCGCCTTCGGCGCGGTCGTTCCGCGCGTAATCGTCCACGCACGGCACTCATCCTCTCCCGCCGTGAGGAATGTCTGCAGGCCGAGCAGAGCAAACGCACCGTGGATCAGGCGATCCAACCCGCTCTCCGCAAGGCCGAGATCTTCAAGGAACGCTGCTGCTTCTTCGTCATCGAGCTCGGCAATCTCCTCCTCGAGGCGTGCCGATACCGTCACCACCTGCGCGCCCGTACGTGCAGCATACTCCTTCACCTTCTGCACGTGGGGATTCTCCGCATCCGCTGTCGACGCCTCATCCTCGCCGACGTTCGCGATGTAGAGAATGGGCTTGCGCGTGAGGAGATTCAGATCACGCAGAATCCCCTGCTCCTCCTCGGAGAGCTCCACCTCGCGCGCAGGCCGCCCCGCATCGAGCGCCTCCTTCAGGCGCTCCAGTGCTGCGTGCTCCGCCTTTGCCTCCTTGCTCCCCGATTTCAGCAGTTTCGTCACCTTGACGAGGCGTTTTTCCACCGCCTCCAGATCGGCAAGGCACAGCTCTGTCTCGATGATGTCAATATCACGCAGCGGGTCAATGCCGCCCTCTACATGCGTGATGTCCGAGCTCTCAAAGCAGCGCACCACATGGGCGACAGCATCCACTTGGCGGATGTGCTCGAGGAACTTATTGCCCAGCCCCTCGCCCTTCGAGGCGCCTTTCACAAGGCCTGCAATATCGACAAAGCGCACACTGGCGGGCGTCGTCTTTTTGGAATGATAGAGATCCGTTAGCACCTTGAGGCGCGCATCCGGCACGGCCACGACGCCCACATTCGGCTCAATCGTGCAGAACGGATAGTTCGCCGCCTCTGCGCCCGCCTTCGTGATAGCGTTGAACAGCGTGCTTTTTCCCACATTCGGCAGACCGACGATTCCGACTTCAAGATTGCTCACAGATATTCCTCCAAAACACGTTATGACAGATATACACGTTATGTTATAGCACACAACCCATGCACAGGTCAATTCCAACACAGTTTTCCGACGCTTTTCTTCACAGCATGGACGTATATGTTGCAAATGGTACTTTCAATTTTTATATCTTGTGCTATAATGTGAAAAAGTCAAGGAATATTTCCCTTACTTTCACTGTATTTTCCCATAGGAGGTCATTATGGCGATTACCAAAGATATGAGCATCATCGAGATCGTGCAGAAGTATCCCGACACGGTCGAGGTTCTGATGAACGCAGGCATGGGCTGCCTCGGCTGCGCGGCGGCACATTTCGAGAACATTGAGCAGGGTGCACTGGCACACGGCATCGACATCGACGCGCTCATCGACAAGCTCAACGAGACAGTCGGCGAGACAGCCGCAGCACAGTAAGGAAGCACTGATAAATTCAGCAATTCCTAAGCAAAATACGCACGAAAAAGCCACCTCACGACAGCGAGGCGGCTTTTTTGATGCAGTTGTTAGAGCAGCTCCCGTACATCCCACCAAATCACGGCCGAGCGCGTCGCAACGGTGCATTTCCCGTTCTTTGCCTCCGCACAGACGGCGCGGCGCAGCTCCTCACGCACGGCATCCGTAACATTGCCCTCGTACTGCTCGTAGGCGAGCAGCCGATACCGCAGCTCATCCTCGATACTGCGCTCACAGCGATAGTCAATCGTATGCACGTTGGCGAACCGTCCCTGCGCAGCAAGCATATTGTAGAGAATCTGGAACTCCTCCACATCACAGCTGCTCGCCGAGCGCGGATTTTTCTTGTCGGGGATCTCCGCAACGATGGCGCAGTATGCCTTCGTATATGCCTCCATCTGCAGGATGAGCGGCCATACATCCGCATACATCCAGAAGACGAGCGACACCGTCACGAGATCAAATGTGCGGTCAAGTGCCCCACCGACAGGAAGATCCTGCACCAGCTCCTCGATCACCGCATAGTTGGACACCCCTGCCTCAGCGGCATTTTCCCGCAGGAGGTGTACCATCTCATGCGACGGTTCCACGGCCGTAGCGAATTTGATCTTCTCGGCAAAGGGAATAATAAAGGAGCCGGGTCCCGCGCCGATATCTAGCATCGTCGCGTCCGCGCTCAGAATGTGCCGCAATGCCGCATAGGTCTTCCGCCCGTAGTCATAATCGTTGCTGCGGCGCATGGCGGAGAAATCCCGTGCGCGCTTGTCCCAATAATCCACCTGCGGGTTCGCCCGTATGTGCTCCACGCGTTCGTGAAATTTCTCCTTCCACCAGGCATTCCAAAAGGAAAAGTCCGGCTTATCTCCCATGCAAATACTCCTCTCACGCGGCGAAATGCTCTTGTTCAATGATGCCGAACGACGGTAAATCGAGCGAGGGAAATTGGCTCTTTCGGCATGATGTGTGCCTTCTCCCGTGCAATGGCGATCTGCTGCTCCGCCGTGTCGATCCCCGCGAGATCGGGCAGCAGGAGACCGCGCCGTCGGTCCGCTACGCTTTTTACGATAACGCCGTAGACATGTGGATCCAGTTCCTCTGCCGACGTGATCGGCTCAGGCGTACTGAGCACATCCACGCTGTAGACGAGACGATCCAGTTCCTCCACGGCAATCGGCTCAAATCGGCTGTCGTGTGCCGCTGCCGAGACTGCATTGTAGAGAATCTCCTCGGCGAGACTCTTCTGTGCGGGCAGAAACGTCCCGATGCAGCCGCGCAGTTTTCCATATTTCTTGATGGAGACAAACACCCCTGCACGTCCCTCTGTCAGCTCCTCCGGCATGTCCGGCGGCAGAGCGGCATAGCTATGCGTCCGCACAAAGTGCTCCACGCTCGCCCGCGCGAGACGTACATACATATCCTCCGATGCACGCAGCTTCTCCATCGCCGCATCCTCCGCACGAACGAGCTGTGCCGTATAGTCGCGGCTCTCATCCGTTCCCGTGACCGTAAAGGAAGCCACTGCATAGCCGACGCCGAAGGGTCCTTCATAGCTGCAGAGACGGCTCTCTATTGCACTGCCGTCGAGCACACCGGCAAGCACCCAGAGCCCATTCAGCCCACAGTGTCCTGCCGCCTCGGCAAAGCTCCCCGGAATCTGCAGCAGAGAGAAAAAATCCCCCGTGCCCATAAACGCCGTACAAAGGCGGTCAAACTCCGGTCCCTCCTCCGCAAAACCATTCGGTGCCGCAGGACTGAGCCGATGCGAGAGATCACCGCTAGCGATACACAGCGTGCGACGCCCCAGCCGCTCTGCCACGGCAGAAATGCACTGTCCGAGCCGCGCGTGCAGATAGGCCGACAGCCCCGAAACACCAATGCGTACCACCTTGACCGGCGCATCTCCAAGATAATCGCTCAAAAAAGCCAGCGGAATCATCGTCGCGTGATCGAGTGCCGGCGCCCGCTCACCGAGGGTGCCCGCCGGAATATCGTGATCCATCGCCGTCGCGGCAAGCGCCCGTACGAAATCCTCGTCATAGTCGACACCGACAGAGATCGCGGGATGTCCAAATGCCGCAAAATTTCCTTCCGCATGCTCTCCCGGTGAGATATGAAAGTAATCCTCATAGACGACAGCATGCGGACTGATGACAACAACGGTATCGGGACGAAGCTCTGCCGCCGCACGCATGACCTCACGATAGGCGGCGACGGTGTGCGCAATCTCCTGCTCGCGTCCCGCGCCGATCGCGGGAAGAATGAGCGGCGGATGTGGTACAGCATAAGCAGCAAGAACAGACATAAGATTCACACTCCTATACGACGAACGATGGACTTCATCTTATCAGCAAATCCCTAAAAAAATACCGACTGCACTGCAGTCGGAAGGAACGGTGCACCATGGGTGCGGCTTCGTCCTGCCAAGGAAAAGAAGACGACATAAACCTGCAGCGAACCCACGAGAACAAATGAAAGGAAGCGCTGACCACTATCCCGTCAGCGGTTCCGATAAGCCAAAATGGTGCGGATGAAGGGGGTCGAACCCATACGCCTTGCGGCACTGGATCCTAAGTCCAGCGCGTCTGCCAGTTCCGCCACATCCGCATAGAGATCATTCTATCATGCACGCGCAATACTGTCAATCCGCGCACCCCGCCACGAGAGAACGGTTTCCCGCATCTCCGCCGTATGCAGCACGCCCTCCGCGAATCCGCGCCGTACCAGTTCCGTAGGGAGATACTCATCGTATTTGTCAAACACGGGCACCTCATCCGGATAGAGAAGCTCCATCGACGAAAAATCTGCCGCTGCCTCCTCCGCGAGAATACGGAAAAAATCGGCAGGAGACGCCTTCATCGTAAACTGCATAAAATACGGCCGCATGGATTCCAGCCCACGTAGGCCAAGCCGCGCGGCACAGCGGATTCGCAGAAATCGCTCCAACGCGAGAAAAGCGTAGCTGCCGAGCCACGGCAGGAGTGCATACATCGCTCCGCCTAGCGGAATGAGCACGTCCCGTGCCGCCCCTGAATGCTGTGCCGCCCTCCGCGCTCCCATGAGACGTGCTGCGGCATTTTTCAGCAAATACGGAGGAAGAAGATCCTCGGCGAGTACCTGCCGCATCCGATGCAGGATATGCGTGTGAATGTCCCCGGGGCACTCGCCGAAATACGCGGGCACATTCCCCTTGACCATTTCACAGTAAACGTGATGCCGCTTGCGGTCCACCTCCAGTACACGCCATACATGCCCCGCGATGGCAATTTTCTCACCGACCGGCGGCGGTGTGACAATCGTTCCGATCTCTTGGGACTCACAGCGAACCGTGTACTCCTCGTTTTCCTGAAAGACACCGTAAAAGCGATAGGACTGCACGACGCGCTCCCCTGCCAGCCCGACGATCAGGCCGCCGCGCTCCGTCCGCTGGATATGCTCCTCCTGCAGGAGATGGCGCAGGAGCGTGCGATAGTCCTCCTGCGTCACGCGCGTGAAAATAGGCAGTGTGAGCACCCGTTCCGCCAGTGCGCGCGGAGAGAGCTCTCCACAGGAGGCGAGGGTGCTCATCGTCTGATGATAGAGGAGGCTGAACGGGAGACGATGAAGGCGCGGCGGCTCCACCCAGCGCTCCTCAAGATAGAGCTGGATCAGGGCTATGCCCTGCAGGAGTTTCCACGGGATCGTCGCAGGCAGGAGAGCGCGTGCATCGGGCACATCCTCGCGCACGACAAAGTGCATCTCCTGCGGCTGCCCGCGCCGCCCCGTTCGTCCCATGCGCTGGAGGAAGGATGACACCGTCCACGGCGCATCGATCTGAAACGCGCGCTCCAGTCTGCCGATGTCGATGCCGAGCTCAAGCGTCGCCGTCGTACACGTCGTAAGGCAGCTCTCCTCATCCTTCATGCGCGCCTCTGCCGTCTCCCGAAAGGCAGCCGAGAGATTGCCATGGTGGATGAGGAACCGATCCGGCTCATGCCTGCGCTCGCAATATGAGCGCAGGGTATTCGTCACGGCCTCGCACTCCTCGCGCGAATTGACAAAGACGAGACATTTTTTCCCGCGCGTATGCTCAAAGATATAGGCAATCCCCGGATCCGCCCCCTCCGGTGCCATATCGGTCGGTATATCCGGTGCGGTGGGCAGATCAATATCCGTACGGCCTTCTCCCGCCTGCGTGTCCTGTACGTAGAAATGCTCCATGGAAAGCCGCCATCGGCTCCCCTTCGCCGCGATCTCCGGCACCAGTGTCCCGCGCCCCGTCCCCGCCGCAAGCAGCGCTCTCGTCTCTGCGGGCGTGCCGATGGTTGCCGACAGCCCGATGCGGCGCGGCTGCACACCGGCGATCCGCGAGAGACGTTCGATCAGGCAGAGCGTCTGCCCGCCGCGATCCCCACGCAGGAGAGAATGCACCTCGTCGATCACGACGAAGCGCAGATCGCCAAAGAGCTTTGGAATCGCCGCATGGCGATGCAGGAGGAGCGCCTCAAGTGACTCGGGCGTGATCTGCAGAATGCCCGACGGGTGCTTCATCAGCCGCGCCTTGTGCGTCTGGCCGACATCACCGTGCCAATGCCACACGGGGATCCCCGCCGTCGCGCAGAGCGGCGTCAGCCGCTCAAATTGGTCATTGATGAGTGCCTTCAACGGGCCAATGTAGATGCAGCCGACGGAACTGGGAGGGCTCTCTAGCAGCAGGGTGATGATTGGAAAGAACGCCGCCTCCGTTTTCCCCGACGCCGTGGAGGAAGTGAGGAGGACGTGCTCCTCCGACCCAAAGATCGCCTCGCCTGCCGCGACCTGAACCCCGCGCAGACTGCGCCAATCCTGCCCGTAGATGTATTCACGGACACAGGGCGCATAGCGGTCAAACACGTTCATAGATCAAACTCCGCAAACTGCGCGCTGACCTCCGTCCCCTCCACCGCATTGGCGGCATAGGAAAAATTCTCCGACAGGAGCAAATCTGCCATCTTGAGCGTCGGTGTCTGATAGATGATATCCAGTGCCTGAATAAAGTCACGAATCACCTCACGCGGCGTAATGTGGTCGTCCGCGCCGATGCGCCCGAACTCGATGCGGATAAAATCCGCCAGATCCTCCTGCGTGACGGTCGTCTCGTATCCGTACAGCTCCGCATGGATGCCTGACAGCTTTTCAACCAGTACCAGCATCTCCTCGTGCGTCAGGGGCGACAGCTTGATGACGGGCGAGAGCAGATCACGGTGCTCTCCTGCAAAGCGCCCCTCGGCGAGGCGTGAGCGCAGCGCCTCATAGCTGTATACGCCGCGGCGCGTATCCTCCATGCAGGCAGGCGTGCCGCAGAGAACCATCCCGAGATACTTGGCGCGTCCCTGCATGGCGTCGTTATACATCGTGAGGATCTTCTCATAGTTGTACTGGCGCGTAATCGCATGGGGAATCTTGTAGATATTGACCAGCTCATCGATAAAGATGAGCATCCCCGCATAGCCCGCCTGCCGCAAAAATGCAGCGAACAGCTTCAGATACTCATACCAGTCATCATCCGTGATGATGATATTCACGCCGAGCGCATGACGTGCCTCCGTCTTGGTCGTATACTCCCCGCGGAACCATCGTGCCACCTGCGCACGCAGCGCATCGTCACCGTCGCGGTAGGCATGATAATAGAGCGTCAGAAGACGCGTAAAGTCAAAGCCGTGGACAAGGTCATTCAGCCCGTAAATCATCGCAGCAATACGCCGCTCTACTGCCGCCGCGAAGTCCGCACGGTCCGGCGGCGTTTCCTCCGCCGTCTCCTGCTGCACGCGGCTGATCCAGCGATCAAGGATGAGGGTGAGTGCGCCTCCCTCGGGCGTCGTCTTGGTCGCCATATTGCGGATCAGCTCACGATAGGTTGCGAGCCCCTGCCCACGCGTCCCCTGAAGCCGGCGCTCCGGAGAGAGATCTGCATCCACTACGACGAAATTCTTCGCCATCACATAGCTGCGCAGGGTCTGAAGGAGGAAACTCTTGCCGCTCCCATAGCGCCCCATAATAAAACGAAAGGATGCGCCGCCCTCTGCAATCATATCCACATCCGACAGGAGCGCCTCGATCTCACGCCGACGCCCCACCGTGATATAGGGAAGCCCGACACGCGGCACAACGCCCCCCTTGAGGGCATTGATGAGCGTCTGCGCGATACGGCGCGGAACCTTCCGCTGTTCATTCGATGCCATGACTGTACCTCCCTGCCAATTCCTCCCGATAGTCCTCCACAACGGCAGGCGGCTCACCCTCTATCACCGTATCGGAAAAATCCTCATACAGCTTCTCGTTGATACCGTCCACGAGCACGGAGAGGATATGTCCCTCCGCACGCACCCAGTCCAGCGCCCCACCAGTGAGGAGCGCACAGAGGAGTCGCTTCTCCGCCTGTGTCAGTCCGTGATCGGTGGGCGGTGTATCCTGCTGCTGCGGATTCGTATATGGCGCTGCCGCTGCATTCTGCGCTGCAGAAGGCGGCGGAGACTGCTCCGGCATAGGAGGTGATATGTCCTCCCCTGCGACGGGGAGCAATTCATCCTCCTCATCCACAATCAGGCGCTCCTCGGTGACAGCGGCATCGGCGCGAATGCGGTCAAGCTGACTGAAATCCAAATGAACGCGGCGTGCCTCAATCTCTCGCTGCGCCGCGAAAAATTCTGCCGTCTCCTCACGGATGATCTTCCACTGCCATTTGAGAAGCTGCGGCAGACGAATCTCCGTGAACCCATAGTGCTCACGCAGCTGCGTATCCACCCCGCGCAGGAGCCCACCGATACGCTGCGCCGCACCATCGGTACGCTCATAGGCACGCAGCTGCCATGCGCCGCCGGTGCACTCATACTGCCGCAACGGATGCACAACATAGATGCGATCCTCCTCCGCGCGCGGCGGATGGAACACGGCCGACGCAAAGAGATCCACCGACCTCGTACAGGAACGTGCGATACAGTCCGAAAAGAAATCGCAGATGCGATGCTTCTCGTAGTATTCTTTGACACGCGCAAGAACGCGGAGAACGATGGCATCTGCTTCCGCCGTATGTGCACGATAGAGTTTGGAGCGCTCCAAACGATACGAGGAAAGCGTACAGACTGCCGCCATGATCTCCTCTGGCGTATGCTCCTCTTGATGCAGCATCACATAGACAGCATCATCCTGTCTGCGCTCCTGCACCGCCCCGTCATGCTCCTCCAACAGCGCAGGGCTGAGCCCGTAGTAAATGATGAGCGCACGCTCCCAATCCTTGAGGTAGCGCAGAATCTGCGGATCCAGAGCACCATAGGCATGACCGAAGGAATGCAGGCGCTCATAGGCATCCATCGGCGATGCGCAGCCAACGAGTGCCAAAAGTTCATAGACGTAGAGCGCCGCGTAGGACATCCCCCGCCGCTCCACCTCCCCGCGCCGCACCTTCGTCCGCCAAGTAAAATACCCACGCAGCTCGGGATCGGTGAGCGAATCATACGTCGGGAAATACTGATTGACCGTCCCCCGATAGTCATAGTCGTCCTCATAGTTCGCCATGAGACGTGCCTGCTTGAGAAAAAGCTCGGAGCGGGACTGCCAGAAGTTCGTCGAGGTTTTGACGAGAGAGCGCATGGCACGGAGCAGCTTCGGCGTTTTCTCCGCCGGCGGCTGCGGCGGGATCGTCTCATCGCCATAGAGATTCCGCCCCGTACGCCTGCTGTCTGCAAGCCTCCACTCCCATACCATATTGCGCCCCCCTCTCGTTCATGCGTTCGAATCTATCCTTTTATTGTACTACGAATTAGCGAAAAGGCAAGAATTGTACGCAAAGAAAATACGCCTCCCGCCGGGCAGCGGAAGACGCTTTTCGATAGAGAGAAAGAAATGTAGGGAATGTATGTGAACCCTACGGAAGGGAAGACCGCAGGAGATTCACCGAAATCGGTTGTAAGCGTTCCGTTCAGCATGCTCTGCGTCGCTCTCTCGCTTACAGTGATTACTATAACGGAGCGATTTTAAAACGCCTTGTGAAGCGCGTTAGGTTTTAATTAAGAACTATCGTTTGCCTATTATTTTACGCGCTGGGACCGAGATTTCGTGCCAAATCGCGATCAAAAATCAACGCAAATTCGGCTGTACCGACTTTATCCCTGCTTCCCTAGGATGGCTATGCCGAATTTATCCGTGCTTCCCTAGCTCAGCAGGAGGCTGTCGCTCGCCAGCTCGCTGCCCGCCGCCTGTTCAAACATGGAGAGCAGGTCGCGCGTGGTCAGCCCCTCCTTTTTCTCCTGCGGCACATCAAAGAGAATGCGTCCCTCATGCAGCATGATGAGGCGGTTGCCGTAGCGCAGCGCATCCTTCATATTGTGCGTAATCATCAGCGTCGTCAGCTGATCCTCCGCGACGATCTGCTGCGTCAGTTCCAGCACCTTCGCCGCCGTCTTCGGGTCAAGGGCTGCCGTATGCTCATCGAGGAGGAGCAAATTCGGCTTGACGAGCGTCGCCATGAGAAGTGTCAGTGCCTGCCGCTGTCCGCCCGAGAGAAGCCCGACACGCGAGGAAAGGCGATCCTCCAGACCGAGTTTCAGGCGCGCGAGCTTCTCACGGAACACATCGCGCATCTCACTCGTCGAGCCCCATTTGAGCGTCGGCGTCTGGCCGCGCCGCGCCGCGATGGCGAGATTTTCCTCGATCATCATGCGTGCCGCCGTCCCCATCATCGGATCTTGGAAAACGCGTCCGATGAACTTTGCACGGCGGTGCTCCGGCCACTTCGTAATGTCCTCGCCCGCAATGTAGATCTTCCCCGCATCGACTGAAATCGCCCCCGCAATAGCGTTCATCAGCGTGGACTTTCCTGCGCCGTTGCCGCCGATCACGGTGACGAAATCACCGGGGCGAAGGTGAAGGCTGATGCCCGAGAGCGCCTTTTTCTCCGTAATCGTCCCGGGGTTAAATGTTTTCTTGATATCCTCGATCTGCAGCATCACTCTGCCCCCTTCCGCATCGCATGGTACTTCTCCTGAATGAGCGGGAGCGAGAGTGCAATCGCCACGAGGATCGCCGTAAAGAGCTTGAGGTCATTCGGCTGCATACCGAGCTGGAGCACGATCGCGATAACGGCGCGATAGACGACCGAGCCGAGCACCACGGAGATCAGCCAGTTCTTAAAGCTGCGCGTGCCAAAGAGCACCTCACCGATGATGACGGAGGCAAGTCCGATAACGATCGTCCCCGTGCCCATACCGACATCGGCGAAGCCGTTGCTCTGTGCGACAAGGGCGCCGCAGACCGCGACCATCCCGTTCGAGAGAAGCAGTCCGAGGACGATCATCACATCCGTGTTCACACCGTTTGCGCGGATCATGTGCGGGTTCGCCCCCGTTGCGCGGATCGCCGTCCCGAGCTCCGTGCCGAAGAACCAGTACGTCAGCAGGATAGCAAGAACAACAACGACCGTCCCGATGAGGAGAATATTTGTCGAGGCATCCAGCCCCCAGATGTTCCACTGGGTAAACAGCGTCTCACGCTGCAGGAGCGGCAGATTCGCCTTTCCCATGACGTGCAGGTTGATGGAGTACAGCCCGATCATCGTCAAAATACCGGCGAGCAGCGCGGGAATCTTGAGTTTCGTACAGAAAAATCCCGTCACGATCCCGGAGACGCACCCTGCCATGCAGGCGGCAAAGATCGCCGTGATCGGCGCATAGCCCGCCATCAGCATCGAGGCGGCGACTGCCGCACCGAGCGGGAAGCTGCCCTCCACGGTCAGATCGGCAATATCCAGTACGCGATAGGTCAGATAGACGCCCAGCGCATAGAGTCCCCAAAGGACACCCTGCGCAGCCGTCGCTACAACAAGATCCATAATGTCACTCCCAAACTCCGTAAAAAAGCGGACACCGTGCGTGCCCGCTCTCTTTATGTCGATTGCTTGTTACTCGACGATGGTCGCACCGTTTAACACATCCGCAGGAATCGTCAGGCCGATCTTCTCTGCATTCTTCTTGTTGATGACCACTGTGAGGTCATGTGCCGTCTCGATCGGCATCGTGGCCGGCTTCTTTCCTTCAAAGATGTCCGCCGCCATATTGCCCGTCTGTACGCCGAGCTTGTAGTAGTCGATGCCCTTCGTCGCAAGCGCTCCTGCCGTAACACCGCCGACATAGCCGCAGATCACGCCTTTGCCCGCAGGATCCGTAATGCTCGTGAGGGTCGGAATCGCCGACGCGATCACGTTATCCGTCGGCTCATAGAACACATCCACGTCGTTCACCATGCTCTGCGCTGCCTGCTGGATGTCGTTGACCGTCGAGATCGTCGCCGTACGCACCGTCAGTCCCTTGGACTGTGCATACTCCGTCATTGCCTTGACCTGAATCTCCGAATTGATCTCACTCGACGAGTAGATCGTGCCGATAGTCTTGGCATTCGGATAGAGCTGCATCAGGAGGTCAATCTGCTCAGCGATGGGCGCGAGATCGCTCGTCCCCGTCACGTTGCCGCCCGGAGCATCATTCGATGCGACGACCTTCGCACTCACGTAGTCCGTCACAGCCGTACCGACGATGGGGATATCCTTCGTCGCATTCGCGGCAGACTGTACTGCCGGTGTCGCAATCGCGCAGATCAGGTCAACCTTGTCGCTGATAAAGCGCTGAACGATATTCTGGAGGTTGGACTGATCCGCCTGCGCATTCTGGCGATCAATCGTGAGGTTCTTCCCCTCCTCATAGCCGCGTTCCTTCAGCAAACCCGCGGTTTGCGTCGTCAAGCGAGCTGTGCTCCACAAGCTGAACAATCCCGACCTTGTAGGCCTTTTCCCCCTGCTGCGCCTGCTGTCCGCAGCCCGCCGCCACAAGTCCAAGTGCCGTCAGTCCAAGAGCGGCACATTTCATCCAATTATTCATCCGCATCAACGTCCCATCATCATCCATTCATCAGTCCACCAGTGTTGCATCCTTCAGAACCTCCTCCGGAATCGTCAGCCCGAGCCGCTCTGCGTTGCCCTTGCTGATGACCAGCGTCAAGTCGCGTGCCGTCTCAATCGGCATATCTGCGGGCTTTGCCTTGCCGTCGAGAATGTCGGCCGCCATATCGCCCGTCTGCACACCGAGCTTGTAGTAGTCGATGCCGTAGGTCGCGAGACAGCCGCCCGTGACCATGTACGGCTCGGCGCAGATGACCGCCTTGCCCGCCGCATCCGTAACTCTGACAAGGGTCGGGATCGAGGAGGAAATCACATTGTCCGTCGGCTCATAGAATACATCGACATCGCCGACAAGACTCTGCGCCGCCTGCGGGATGTCATTGACCGTCGATACCGTCGCAGCGCGTACCGTCAGCCCCTTCGACTCCGCGTACTCCTTCATCGCCTTGATCTGCATCTCCGAGTTGATCTCACTCGAGGAGTACACCGTCCCGATGACCTTTGCATTCGGATAGAGCTGTATGAGGAGATCGATCTGCTTCTTGATCGGATTCAGATCGCTCGTGCCCGTCACATTTCCGCCCGGCTTCTCATTCGACTGGACGAGCTTCGCGCTCACATAGTCCGTGATTGCCGTCCCGACGATGGGGATATCCTTCGTCACATTCGCCACTGATTGTGCCGCAGGCGTCGCAATCGCGCAGATGAGATCGACCTTGTCGCTGACAAAACGCTGCGCAATGTTCTGGAGATTGGACTGATCCGCCTGTGCATTCTGGCGGTCGATCGTGAGGTTCTTCCCCTCCTCGTAGCCGCGTGCCTTCAGCCCATCGACAAAGCCACGGTTCGCCGCATCGAGCGCATTGTGCTCCACCAGCTGAACGACACCGATCTTATAGGTCTTTTCCCCACTCGCCTGCTGACTTTTCCCACAGCCTGAGAGAGACAGAAGCCCGAGGGCGGCGACGCCAAGAGCAACTGCCTTCATTGCCGTTTTCATCCGCATCGAATCTCCACCTTTTCTTTCCTATCAAATTTTTGAATCTTTTTCATTATACATGGACAACAAGAAAAAAGCTAGTGGGATAGCGTCAAATGATACGCTAATCTATCGAATCTATCGCTATCACACGAAAGAGGAGCTGCCCCCTATCCTTGACAACATATTCAAAGATTACTAGAATACGACGTATCGCAAGGCGGGAGCAGAGGACAACGGGGAGGATGTATGGAGAAAAAATGCAGACGATGTGCATGGGTCAATCCAGATGATCCCATCTATATCAAGTACCATGACGAGGAGTGGGGCATCCCGCTCCACGACGATCACGCACTCTATGAGCTCTTCCTCTTGGAGACGTTTCAGGCGGGACTCTCATGGGCGACGATCCTGCACAAGCGCGAGAATTTCCGCCGCGCCTACGAGGGCTTTCTCCCGGAGCGCGTCGCCGCATTCGACGCAGCAAAGATAGATGCACTCATGCAGGATGCGGGCATCGTCCGCAACCGCCGCAAGATCGAGGCGAGCATCACGAACAGCCGCGTCTTTCTCGACATCGTTCGTGCATACGGCTCGTTCGATGCCTATATCTGGGGCTTCACTGAGGGGAAGTCCATCCGCGAGAGCTGGGAGCTCCGCATTACATCCCCCCTCTCCGACCGCATCACAAAGGATTTGAAGCGGCGCGGGATGAAATTCGTCGGCTCGACGTCGATCTACTCGACACTGCAGGCAATCGGCGTGCTCGCTGCACACGCAGAGGACTGTGACTGGAGGCAGCCATGAAAGCACCGACGAACGTTCCACTCGCGGCCCTGCGCGCCGCCTTTCCCTACACCGTCCCCATCCTCGCAATTTTTTTCCTCGGGATTGCCTATGGCATCTACATGAATGCATTGGGCTTCTCCTTCCTCTACCCGATGGCAATGAGTGCGATCATCTTCGGCGGTTCGCTTGAGTTCATCGCCACGGTGCTCCTCCTCGCCCCCTTTGCCCCGCTCGAGACGTTCCTGCTCGCTCTCATGGTGCAGGGGCGGCATATCTTCTACGGCATCTCCATGTTTGAGAAATACCGTGGAACGGGATGGAAAAAACCGTACCTGATCTACGGAATGTGTGACGAGTCATTCTCCATCAACTACACGGCAAAGATCCCGCCGCATATCGACGCAGGCTGGTTCATGTTCTTCGTCACCCTGCTGAACCAGCTCTACTGGGTCGCAGGAGCTACGCTCGGCGGGCTAATCGGGAGCGCGCTGCCCATCAACACATCCGGCATTGAGTTTGCCATGACCGCACTCTTCGTCGTGATATTCATCGAGCAGTGGAAGAACGATCCACAGCATCTGACGGGTATCCTCGGCATCGGTGCCGCTGCACTCGCGCTCGTAATATTCGGCAGAGATTCGTTCATGCTGCCGACCATGGGCATGATCCTCCTCGGCTGCCTCATCCTGCGCCCCATCATCGAGAGGAGGGAAACGGCATGAGTTTTACCGAGCAGTGCATCACGATTGGGCTCTGTGCACTCGCGAGCGTACTCACGCGCGCACTCCCCTTCCTCCTCCTCTCGGAGAAAAAGCCGACACCGTCGCTCGTTCGCTATCTTGGCAACGTCCTCCCCGCCGCCGTCTTCGGAATGCTCGTCGTATACTGCCTGAAGGATGTGTCTCTCCTCAGCGGGACGCACGGCCTGCCTGAGGGGATTGCCATCACCGTCACGGCACTCCTGCATTTGAAATTCCGCCAGATGCTTCTCTCCATCGGCGGCGGAACGGCAGTCTATATGTTCCTCGTCCAGTTCGTATTTACTGCATAAAGACAATAAAGACAAAAAGGCTGCTGCACGAAGCGTAAAACTTCGTGCAGCAGCCTTATGGAAGCACTGATAAATTCAGCACCATCATCTTGACGCATCTTTTTTGCCCGTACTTCGGC